>Ga0207870_100125_pt1 | contig 80424 bp, 67 predicted proteins | sample CeladaPassage60B_FD_187477 | JGI IMG/M metagenome (GOLD analysis project Ga0207870, IMG submission 187477) | Cellulose-adapted microbial communities from the Joint BioEnergy Institute, USA - Passage3 60B (SPAdes) (version 2) | ecosystem: Engineered > Bioreactor > Continuous culture > Unclassified... | reverse complement strand
GCAGCGGGCGCTGACCGCGCAGGAGGAAGAGCGTCGTCGCATCGCGCGGGAGCTGCACGACGATCCGGCCCAGAGTCTCACTGCGCTTCTCGTGCTGCTCAAGATGCTGCACGACCGCCAGCAACCGACCGATGGCACCGTGCTGCGCGAGCTGATCGATCTGACGAGCTCGACACTGGAATCGATCCGCGCCATCGCGCAGGAACTCCGTCCAGCCGTACTCGATGATCTGGGCCTGGTGGCTGCCCTGGAGGGCCTCGCTGTCCAGTACCGGCAGCGATTCGGGCTGACCGTCCAAGTGCAGATACGGGGACAGCGCCAGCGACTCGCTCCCGAGATCGAGCTGGCACTCTACCGGATCGCCCAGGAGGCGCTTACCAACGTCGCCAAGCATGCTGGAACCGATCAGGCGATGCTCGATCTCTCATTCGAGCCTCACCATGTCACGCTCTGCATCACCGATCGTGGCAAGGGCTTCGACGTCAATGAAGCACTCGGCAGCGGTTTGGGGCTCTTCAGCATGCGCGAACGCGCCCAACTGGTGCATGGCACACTGGAAGTCAGAACGGCACCGGGAGCCGGGACGCGCGTCGAGGTCACGGTGCCGCTCCGCTCGGCCGACCGGCTCCCCGACCGAACCGAGGGAGAACGATGACCGCGGGAGAGATTCGCGTCCTGCTCGCTGATGACCATCCCGTCGTCCGTGTCGGCCTCCGCGCACTGCTGGAAGGCGAACCGGACATTCGCGTGGTCGGTGAGGCCGGAAGCGCCGACGAAGCGGTCGAACTCGTCCGGGAACTCCAGCCGGACGTCGCAGTGTTGGATATCAGCATGCCAGGCAATGGACTGGAAGCGCTGCGGCGGATCGCAGCACTCGGCCTGCCGACGCGCATCCTCATCCTGACCGTCCATGCGGAGGAACGGTACCTCCTCCCCGTGCTGCAGGCCGGTGGATCGGGATACGTGCGCAAGTCCTCCCTCCACACCGATCTCGTGGAAGCGATCCGGACGGTCGCCCGCGGTGAGGTCTTCATCGACCAGGCGGCAGCCCGGACACTGTTGCAGGGTTATCTCGAACGTGCCCGAACCGGGGAGGTCCAGGATCCGGCGCAGCTGCTCTCCGAACGCGAGCGCGAAGTGCTGCGGCTGACGGCAGCCGGTTACACGGCCCAGGAGATCGCCGACCAGCTGTTCCTCTCCCCGAAAACGGTCGAAACCTACCGGCATCGCGTCATGCAGAAGCTGGGATTCTCGCGGCGCTCGGAGCTGGTCCGTTTCGCGTTGCGCATCGGTCTCCTCGACCCCCAGACCGAGTGAGCCAACCTGGCACAGCGAAAGTTGCGAGCGACCTTCGTGCGACGAGAGCAGAGCCAGAGAACATCCTTCCTCGCTCGAATCCTCGTATCTGCCCCTGAATCAGGCGCACCGACGAGTACAATACCCTGCGTCCGTACGCAGGAGCTCTTGCATCCATCGCCCACCGCTGCTAGACTGTCCCCAGGCTGTACGTACAGCTCAGCGAGTCGAAGGGTCGAGTCGCACATTTGACCGGAAGACACATCTAGACAGGGCCGGTCGGCGCGACTACACTAGAGCTTGAGCTGGTAGTCGGATGCCGACGCAAGATCTAGTGGTCAGCACATTCGGTGCGCCGCCAGCGACGAGGCTTCGCATCCGAGGAAGGGATTGTGGGGGCGAGCATGGAGAAGGAACGGGCGAACATCGGTGAGGAACGGCGAGGCTTGCGGATTCCACGCTTCTACACGCGACCCGGCGAGGATCCGTACGCGACCGTCCGCTGGGCGCGCCGGACGTCGCGCATCACCAACCCGGACGGCACTGTGGTCTTCGAGATGACCGATGCCGAGGTACCGGAACACTGGTCGCAGGTCGCGACCGACATCGTCGTCTCGAAATATTTCCGCAAGGCGGGCGTACCGCAGTACGACGAGAACGGTCAGCCGATGCTTGACGAACACGGCAATCCGGTACTCGGTCCTGAGCGGAGTGTCCGGCAGGTTGTCCGTCGTCTCGTCGGCTGCTGGCGCGATTGGGGCGAGCGCTACGGCTACTTCGCGACACCGGAGGACGCGCAGGCATTCGAGGACGAACTCGCCTACATGCTCCTCCACCAGATCGGCGCGCCGAACTCGCCGCAGTGGTTCAACACCGGGCTCTACTGGGCATACGGGATCACCGGCCCGGCACAGGGGCACTGGTACGTCGACCCGGAGACGGGCGAACTCCGCCAGTCACCGGACGCCTACTCGCATCCCTCCGCGCACGCCTGCTTCATCCAGTCGGTCGAGGACGATCTGGTCAACCCGGGCGGCATCTTCGACCTGGTGCTGCGTGAGGCACGGGTCTTCAAGTACGGTGCTGGATCGGGAACGAACTTCTCCAAGATCCGCGCCGAGGGCGAACCGCTTTCCGGCGGCGGCACGTCGTCCGGCCTCATGAGCTTCCTCAAGGTGTTCGACCGGGCAGCCGGCGCCATCAAGAGCGGCGGCACGACCCGGCGCGCAGCCAAGATGGTCGTGGTCGATATCGACCATCCCGACATCGAGCAATTCATCCGCTGGAAGGCCGAGGAGGAAAAGAAGGTCGCTGCGCTGGTCGCCGCCGGGTACTCGGCCGACTTCAACGGCGAGGCCTACGCGACCGTTTCGGGACAGAACTCGAACAACTCGGTGCGCGTCCCGGACGAGTTCATCCAGGCCGTCCTCGAAGACCGCGAGTGGCACCTGCGGTGGCGCACCGACGGCCGCATCGCCAAGACGGTCCGTGCGCGCGATCTTTGGCGCATGATCGCCGAGGCCGCCTGGCAGTGCGCCGACCCGGGCATCCAGTACGATACGACGATCAACGACTGGCACACCTGCCCGGCATCCGGCCGGATCAATGCTTCGAACCCGTGTGTGACCGGTGACACGCTGATCGCGACGACCCAGGGCTATCGTCGCATTGCCGATCTCGTCGGTCAGACCGTGGAGATCATCGCGGGTGATGGGCAGCCCTCTCTCGTGACGCGGGTGTTCCCGACCGGAACCAAGCCGGTCTATCGACTGCACACCCGTGCTGGGTATACGCTGGATCTCACCGCAGATCATCGTGTCTGGACAGTTAACCGGGGAGACGTTCCCGCGATCGAACTCCGACCGGGCGATCGAGTGCAACTCCGCGGAGCTGGGTTCGGTACACGGAGACTCGATCCAGCGGTTGCAGAACTCATCGGGCTGGCGGTCGGAGACGGTTGCCTGACTGGCAGCCAGGGGCACGTCTTCATCACGGTCGGCAAGGACGAGCAAGCACTGGCGGCAGCGCTCGCGACCACTCTCAACGACTTCACGGCAGCAGCAGAGGACGGTCGCGCTCGTCGGACGAAGAGGGTGATCGAGACCCCCACGACACTCCGGGTCGGAACATCGGCGCTGCCGGTACGCACCCTGTTTTCGCGGTACGCAGTGCTCGACCAGGGTGCAGCTGCTAAGCGCTTTACCGATGAAGTCTTCACCCTCGACCGGGACGCGCAAGCAGCGCTCTTACGAGGCTTGTTCACTGCTGACGGCACCGTCGCAGACTACGGTGAAAAGTCCCAGTACATCTCGCTCGAAAGTACGTCGCTGACGTTGCTGCAGCAGGTTCAGCTGATGCTCCTCTCCTTCGGTATCAAGTCCAAGCTCTATCGCAATCGCTCGCTTGGCGGCCTCAACCGTATGCCCGGCGGCACGTACGAGCGCCAGCCGGTGCACTCGCTGCGGATCAGCCGCTCCTCCCGCGTCCGCTTCGCCCAAGAGATCGGCTTCATGCCGGAGAGTCCGAAGGCCGCCAAGCTCGCAGCCCTCAACGATCGCGTGGGCGTGTACCAGGAACGACTCGAGGACGAAGTAGTCGGGCTCGAATATCTCGGAGAGCAGCCCGTCTTCGACTTGACCGAGCCGCGCACCCAGCATTTCGTCGCCAACGGGATCGTCGTGCACAATTGTTCCGAATACATGTTCCTCGACGACACAGCCTGCAACCTGGCCTCGCTCAACTTACTCAAGTTCTACGATCCGAAGACTGGCCGCTTCGATATCGCGGCCTTCCGGCATGCGGTGCGGCTCTGGACGATCGTGCTGGAAATCACGGTGCTCATGGCCCAGTATCCGAGCCGCGAGATCGCCTGGAACAGCTACCGCTTCCGCACTCTCGGACTCGGCTACGCCAACCTCGGTTCGCTCCTCATGACGATGGGACTTCCCTACGATTCCGACCAGGCGCGGGCGGTCGCTGCTGCCATCACCGCGATCATGACCGGCGAAGCGTACGCGACCTCGGCCGAGATGGCAGCGGTGCTCGGCCCGTTCCCGGCCTTCCCGGAGAACCGCGAGCACATGCTGCGGGTGATCCGCAACCACCGGCGCGCGGCTTACGACGCACACCCCGAAGAGTACGAGGGGCTCCACATCACACCGCAGGGGCTCGACCCGACCCACTGCCCACCGGATCTCCTGCGCGCGGCACGCGAGGCCTGGGATCGCGCGCTCGAACTCGGCGAGCGGTACGGCTACCGGAACGCCCAGGCGACGCTGCTCGCACCGACCGGCACGATCGGTCTCCTCATGGACTGCGATACGACGGGTATCGAGCCGGACTTCGCACTGGTGAAGTTCAAGAAGCTCGCCGGTGGCGGCTACTTCAAGATCGTCAACCGCTCGGTCGCCCCAGCGCTCGAGCGGCTGGGCTACACACCGGAGCAAATCGAGGACATCCTGCGCTACGTGCTCGGCACGCTCTCGCTCGACGGCACACCGCACATCAATCGGGAGTCGCTGCGTGCGCGCGGTTTCACCGACGACGACCTGGCTCGGATCGAGGCTGCACTACCGGGTGTCTTCGAACTCCGCCACGCCTTCTCGCCGTACGTACTCGGCGAAGCGACGATGCGGCGTCTCGGCTTCACACCCGAACAGTGGAGCCAACCCGGCTTCGATCTGCTCACCGCCCTCGGCTTCACGCCGCAGCAGATCGAGGAGGCCAACGACGCCATCTGCGGGCGACAGACGGTGGAAGGCGCACCGCATCTCAAGCCGGAGCACCTACCGGTCTTCGACTGCGCGAACAAGTGCGGCAAGCACGGCACGCGTTTCATCCACTACATGGGCCACATCCGGATGATGGCAGCCGTGCAACCGTTCCTTTCAGGTGCCATTTCCAAGACGATCAACATGCCGCACGAGGTAACAGTCGACGACGTGGCGAATGCCTACTTCGAGGGTTGGCGCCTCGGTCTCAAGGCACTCGCCATTTACCGCGACGGCTCCAAGCTCTCCCAGCCACTCGCGACGCGCTCGAGCGACGACAAGAGCAAGAAGAGCGAGGAAGCGCAGCACGCGGCCCAGGCCGAAAAGCAGGTGGTGGTCGTGGAACGGCCGCGGCGCCGCCCGCTCCCGGCCAAGCGACGCGGGATCACCTACGAAGGACGGGTCGGTGGGCAGAAGATTTACCTGCGCACCGGCGAGTACGAGGACGGGACGCTCGGCGAGATCTTCGTCGATGTGGCGAAGGAAGGTGCGGCCTTCCGGAGTCTGATGAACTGCTTCGCGATCGCTGTCTCCAAAGGCTTGCAGTACGGTGTACCTCTGGAAGAATTCGTCGACACGTTCACGTTCCAGCGCTTCGAGCCGCAGGGCATGGTCGAGGGCCATCCGAACATCAAGATGGCGACATCGATCATCGACTACATCTTCCGCGTCCTCGGCTACGAGTATCTTGGGCGTACCGATCTCGTGCAGGTGCCGCCGGAGGATCAGGGTACGCGCTCGGCCAGCAGCGAGGCGACTCAATCGGCAGCCGACACCGAAGGGACGCAGTCAGTGAACGCGAGCGAGCCGGCCGAACGATCTGCTGACGTATCCAGCGAGCCCCCGAAGTCGCGCGTCAACGGGCAGGCAGATCTGGCCGCGGCGCTGGCCACGGTGGCGGCCACCGCCAACGGTGCTGCCCGCCCATCGGTGCTCCGCGACGCGCTCGACGAGCAACTCGCACAGCTCATGGGCGACGCTCCGTTCTGCGACGTGTGCGGGCACCTCACGGTGCGGAACGGTTCCTGCTACAAGTGCCTGAACTGCGGGAACAGCTTGGGCTGCAGCTAGTGACCGCTACCCCGGAAACGATCTCTCGAGGGGGCGACTCGGTCGCCCCCTTGTCGTTCTGAAGGTCCCCGACAGAATTCCAACCAATCGCCTATGGTTGCGTCCGGTTCCATGCCGTACAACCGACCAGATGTGCACGGGCACTGTGGCCAGCACCATCTCGCCTGTCTCGATCCGATGAGGCGGAGAGCCTGGATGCCTACCTTGCATCAGAAAACAACGGACTCCGAACAGAACGATTCCAGCAGCGTCTACCGTGACGGAGCTGGTTGGCTGGCCGCGGCGATCGCCTCCGGTTGGGCCACCACGCTGCTCTTGCTCATCGACATCACGCCACTGCCAGCGCTCTTCCTCACCATCAACACGTGCGTGGCTACCGGCACGGCACTCGGGTACGCCATCTGGCCCCACAAAGAATTCTGGCAGCGCTTCGTACTGCCGATCGGCTCGGGTAGCGCGCTCAGCGCGGCCGTCGTCACCACGGGCCTGCTCGACAACCTGCCACTGGAGGCACTAGCCCTGCCGCGCATGCTGCTCAGTGGCGCGCTCCTCCTCATCGCGCTCGCGCTCCTCGCCCCGTCACTGGGGAGCCGCGCTCAACTCGCCTGCCTTTCGGCCGTGAGCGGCACACTCGGTGGCACGATCGGTCTCCTCTTGCTCACAGCCCAGTCCACCTCGCTCAATGCCTTGCGTTTCCCCGATCGCTCGTTCCTGCTCCTCGCTCTCCTCGGTCTACTCGTCCTCACTGGAGCACTGACCGTCGCCGCGACCGTGCGGATCGACCGGATGCGACAGCGCTCCCCGCTCCGCTGGGCACCGTGGGCCGCGCTCGGTGTCGGCTCGCTCCTGACGACCATGTCCGTCATCGTGCTCGAGCGCTGGCAGACCAACGTGCTCCAGACGCAGACACGGATCGAAGCGGTCGCGGCAGCCAACCACGCTGCTACCCTGCTCGACAACCGCTTGCAGCGGCTGGATCCGGAACGCGTCCTCCGTCTCGGTATCGACGAGCAGAGCGTACCGGGGCTCCTGTGGTACGGGTCACGTGCACCGTTCGCAACCCGTCCACTCTTCGTCGCCCCGGAGTGGCGAACGCGCGAAGGGGAGCTTCGCCGGCTCGTCCAATCACTCCCCCGCCTCGGACCGGATGTCGCCTCGCCGACCTTGCTGCGTCTCTCCGGGCCGGGCGGCCGACCACTCCTCCTCGTCTCCTGGCACGACCGCGTACCGGCGATGGTCGCACTCATCGATCCGACGGTCTTCTTCGCGCCGACGATCCAGGCGGCTGTAGCACGCGGAGTAGCGATCGCCCTCATGCTCGATGACGAGCCGCTGGCTGCCAGCGGTGTGCCAGCCGCAAGCGTGCCTGCAGAAGTCGCGTTGGTTGCAAGCCGAGAAACAGGATTCGGGATCCTCCGTGCCCGCGTGCAGCTCACACCGGAACGCGCCGGTGTCCTCCTGACGCCGTTCCCGGAAACCATCGCCGTGCTCGGATTCCTCGCCACCAGCTTCCTCACCTTCGCCCTCGTGCTCGGCTGGCGGATGGCCGAAGCCAACCGGGAACTGCGGGCCCTCAGCCAGCAGCTGCTCGAAGAAATCGACGAACGCAAGACGATCGAGCGACTCTTGGCCGAGCGCGAAGCGCGGCTGCAAGCCATGCTCCGTCAACTCCCGGCCATCGTGTGGACGGTCGATCGTGACCTCGTCTTCACATCCAGCGAAGGAAGCGGGCTCCAGCAACTCGGCTTGCAGCCGGGGCAGGTAGTGGGGCAGACGCTGTTCGAGTACTTCGGGACCGACGACCCTGACTACCTTCCGATCCGGCTCCATCGCCGAGCGCTGGCTGGTGAACCGCAAGAATACGAGTTCGATACGAACGGACGACACTACCGGGTGCGCCTCGAGCCGCTGCGGGACTCGAGGGGCGAGATCGTCGGAGTCGTCGGTATCGCCTTCGACGTGACCGAGCAAGTCCGGGCACAGCAGGAACTCGAGCGAATGGCGACCACCGATCCGTTGACGGGACTCGCCAACCGTGCAGCCCTCATCGCGCGATTGGAGGAGCTGGAACGAGTTGCTCGGCCGTTCGCGGTCTTCCTCATCGACCTCGATGGATTCAAGGCAGTCAATGACACGTTCGGCCATTTGGCCGGCGATGCGATACTCCGTGCGGTTGCCGAACGGCTCCGCCACACCGTCCGCAGCGGTGACATGGTCGGACGACTCGGCGGTGACGAGTTTCTCGTCGTCGCGCCGGTGCAGAGCCGAGAGGCTGCTGGAGAACTGGCCAGGCGTCTGCTCGTGGCGCTCTCGCAACCGCTTCGCATCGAGGAGCGAACTGTCTCGCTCGGTGGGAGTATCGGCGTGTTGTTCTGCGCAGAGGGTGCGTGCCCGGCACGCGAGGTGATCCGCGATGCCGACCTCGCACTCTATGAAGCGAAGCGCCGTGGGAAAGGACGGATCGTCTTCTACCATTCTGGTCTCGTCGAGGAAGCCCAGCGTGAACTGACGCTGACCCAGTCCTTGCAGGAGGCGGTCAACCAGGCCCAGATCGATTTCGTCGGTGTCCCTCTCGTCGAGCTCCAGAGCGGCAAGCTCGTCGGTTTCGAAGTCGTGCCGCGCTGGTCGACTCCTGCTGGCGACTGGCTCAGCGGGCCGGAACTGGCAGCAGCGGCAGATCGAGCCGGAGTCGATCTGCGTCTCGCCCACATGAGTCTGGAGGAAGCCTCTACCTGGCTCGACTACCTTCCTGACGACTCTTTCGTTCTCGTCGGTTTTCCTAGTCCGGCACTGCTCGATCCTGATGCCTGGGAGGACATCGAGCGTGAGGATGCGCGCAGCGCGAAGTTCCGGAGACGGCTCTGGCTCGATCTCCCCATGGACGCGATCACCGCCACGAACGCGCAGACGCGTTTCTCAGCTTTCACCCAGCGCGAGATCGGTATCGTAGTGCGTGATCCGGTTTTGACTCCACGCAGTATGGCGGCGCTCAGCACGTTTCCGCGGGCAGGCTTGCGCATTCCCTGCGACTTCGTCCATTCCTTCCTGCACGAGCAATCAGCCGCCGCGCTGACTCGCGCGCTCCTCCAAATCGCCCGCGACCTCGGCCTCCTGACACTCGCGGAAGGGATCGACGAAACCGCGACGCTCGTTGCACTCGCACGCTCCGGGTGCCGGCTCGGAACTGGTGCACTCTTCGGTCCGCCACAGAGCCGTGACGAGGGCATCGAACTGGCACGGGCAGCGTCCTCGTACGGCGAAAGAGGATTTTTCGATGCAGCAGAGAGCGCTCACGCGGCGCCGTGGCACAATGATCTGGCGAAGCAGGTGCGCTCCGAACAGGAGTGAGCGCGATACCGGTCGATTGTCCGTCCCAGCGCGTGACGACAGGGAAGGCTACCCGATGCGTCCGAGCATTCCGGCTCGTGGGGACCGACTCCATGACTTCACAGCCACTGATCTGGATGGATCGATTGTCTCCTCGCGTCGCTTCTATCTGCGGACGAACCTCCTCATCGTCTTCACGCATGAGTGGCCCTGCCGGGATTGTGTCCGATACCTGCAAGAACTCGACCACCATCGCCCAGCACTGCACGCCGAACGGTGTCAACCGCTCGCCGTCGTCCCGTTAGGTTCGACACTCGTCGTCAACTGGCCAGAGCATTCCCGTCCCGGCTTTCCTGTCGTCCTCGCCGAGCAGGACGAACTGCACCGGCCGCACGGCTTCGTCGACGAACGTGGTCGCCCGAGTGCCGGCATCGTGCTGGCGGACGATACCGCGACGATCTGGCATGTCTGGGAGACCCGCAATGACCATCGGTTCCCCGACGCCGACGACCTGCTCGAGTGGGTCCGGTACGTCTCCTACCAGTGCCCGGAGTGCTGGGATCGCGTGGAGTGGTGAGCGATCCTTGCACGATCGCCGTTTCGCTCGTACGCTACAGCTCGTCTGACACGCGGAGCGTGATTCCGGTCGAGTAGGTACGGTGCAGGCTGTTCGCGATGGTCGTGCTGTTCCTCCCTGTCCTGCTCGTTGGGAGCAGCGCGAGTGACCGCTTCTTTGCGGTCACGTTCCTCTCTGCGGCACTGGCTGCACTCGTGGCCGCCGCTGGCACCGGCCTGTCGATCGGCTTTCGACAAGCTCTTCGCAGCGTGCGGATCGCTCGCCGACCGACGGAGACGATCGCGCAGGCACTCGCAGCGCGTCCCGGCCAGATCGTCAAGGTGCGTGGTCAGGTAGGGCACGACGCGCCGCATCGAACGCTGATGAGTCAGACACTCGCAGCTGCCTCGCGGCTCACCGTGCAGGTAGACTGGCTCCGCTGGAGCTGGACATCGAGCAACCGCTGGAAACGAACCGCAGCGCAGCAGGAACACCTGGACGGTGTCACGCTGGACGACGGCACTGGTCGGGTCGAGCTCGATCTGCGTACCGCTGATCGCTACTGGCCGCAGACGCGTGCGAGCTGGCGACTCGACCGTGCGCCGGACTGGGTGCGTGACCTGTTCGTCCAGCTCGAGGCAGACCAGGCTGAGGAATGTCGTCGGTTACGGGAATACGGGTTCAAGCCCCGCACCATCACCCTGACCGAGGAGTGGCTTCCGGTGGAACGAGAGCTGTTCGTCACCGGCTCGATCGTCGGGTCACGGGTGTTGCGGGCAGATATCGCCAGCACGGTGACCGAGCAGGCGACCCGCCGGGGACTCGCTGCTGAAGCAGTCCTCTCCTGGACCATCGCGGGAACGGCCGCCTGGCTCCTGTTCCGTGCTCGGGGCTGGCTCCTCGACGCTTGGTCGGTCTACCTTGCTGGCTCGCCGTACCTCCCATGGCGTCTCCTCGACTACGGGGTCATGGCGCTCCTGCTCGGTGGCACGGCGTGGCTCGCAGCCACAGCTGTTCGTCGCCTCGTCCAGGGCGCGGGCCACGTCGTCACACGCCGGGCGCGCCCGGCGTACGAAACCCCATCGCGGCAGCGCGAGTGACGCGACCGCGAGGGGAAGAACGCGCTCGGCGACCGGCCAGCTCACGCCGGCAGGGGAACCTCGTAGCGAGCAGCGATCTCGCGCAGCTTCTCGAGCACCTCGGGATGCACCGGAATGCCGTTCGCGCGCCGTTCTTGCTCGGTCTCGTACTCGAGGTCACCCGGCACGAGCACGCGCTCGGCCCCCTCGGCCGGGCGAGCACGCCGCAGTTCCCCGAGCATATCGTCCATATCGGCCAGGAACTCCTCGAGCGGTCGGAAGACATCGATACGGATCGCCATGAACGCATGGCCCGTCCCGGACGGCCCGAGCGTCGGCGACCGCGAGCCGCCGACGTACTTGGCCCAGACACCTCCGGCCAGCTGCCCACACAGCGTTTCGACGAGGAGCGCCAGCGCATACCCCTTGTGGCTGCGCAGTTCTGGAAAAGCACCGAGTGGCGTCAGGTAGCGCGCGGCGAACGGATCGGTCGTCGGTTTCCCCTCCGCATCGAGCGCCCAACCGGGCGGGATCGGCTGGCGGGTGCGGCGGGCGATCTCGATCTTGCCCCAGGCGACCGTACTCGTCGCTCCATCGAAGACGAGCGGCCGCTCCTTGCCGGCCGGTATCGCGAAGGCGATGGGGGCAGTGCTCAGGAAGGCATCGCGGGCGAAGGGCGGGACGACGAGCGGCGTGGCGTTGGTCATCGAGACGCCGATCATACCCGGCTCGTCGAGCGCCATGGTCGCGTAGTAGCCAGCGATCCCGTAGTGATTGCTCCGGCGCACGGTGGCTAGGCAGATACCGCTTTCCTTGGCCTTTTCGATGCAGCGGCGCATCGCCCGGTAGCCGCTAACGAAGCCGATCGCATTGTCGGCATCGAAGACGAGGGTCGCTGCCGTCTCGGCGACCGCGCGGATGGTGGGACGCACGTTGATCGCGCCCGCCTCGAGCCGCCCCACGTAGTAGTCGAGACGGGCAACGCCGTGGGAATCGAAGCCGCGCACATCGGCCGCGACGAGGATTTCGGCGCTGATCGCTGCATCCTCTTCCGGTAGACCTGCCCGAGTGAAGACCGTGGTCACGAATCGCTGCAGTTCCTCGACCGGAATGCGTACCGTCACCGTTCCCTCCTCGCGCTGCTCGAACACCGCTCACGAGCGCATGATAGCGTACGCTCCGGTGCGGTGGACTCGAACACCAACGCATCCATCATCCCACCTGACAAGGGAATGACTCGATGTTATGCTAGAGTTGCTCCGCTTCTCTTTCTGTTTGTCCGCGGGGATGGGCTGTCGACTGTGCGCCAGTGAGCGCGCGGAGGGAAAGGACGGGAAGAGATGATCGCATCGGTTGTCGTTCCGCTGGATGGTTCCGAACTCGCCGAAGCAGCCCTGCCGTGGGGTAAGGCGTTGGCCGAGCGATTCGACGCCAAGCTGTACCTGGTCCGTGTGGTCGACATCGACGCGCCAGCGGACGTCGCTGCCGCTGCACGTGACTATCTTGCCGAGACGGCGCAGCGACTCGGTCTCGCGGCGGAGATCGCGGTACGCTACGGAGATCCTGCCGCGGAAATCATCGACCTCGTGCTCGAGCTTCCCGATCCGGCGATCGCGATGACCACCCACGGGCGGAGCGGTCTCGGTCGCTGGCTCTACGGGAGCGTCGCTGACCGGGTCGTACGGGGAGCGGGTGCACCTGTCTTGCTGATCCGCTCGTCGATGCCGCAGCGCGAGCCAGGAGTCGTGCACTCGATCCTGCTGCCGGTCGACGGCTCGGCGCTGGCTGAGGCAGCGATCCCCTACGCCAAGGAGCTGGCTCGCCGCTTCGATGCGACGATCCACCTGGTGCGCGTGGCCGAGACACCGGAGATCTACAGCCTGCTCAGCGTGCCAGCCGGGGCCCCTGCTTCAGCTGACGTGCTGAACCAGCTGGCGCAGCAGCTCGTCGAGACGGCAACCGGTTATGTGAACGAGCTCGCGGAGCGCTTGCGCGGCGAGGGACTCCGGGTCGAGCCGCACGTCCTCGAAGGACTCGCGCCCGAGCAGCTTTTGGCGTACGAGCGCGAACGGCAGCCGAGTCTGGTGGTGATGGCGACCCATGGACGCAGCGGGCTGAGTCGCGTCGTCTTCGGCAGTGTTGCTGAGCGGCTCCTGCGCGAAGGGACAGTGCCCTTGCTCCTCATCCGCCCACCGGAAGCAGCGCAGGAGAGCTGAGGTTTACCGAAGCGAGCTCACAGCAACGCGGCACAGGGCGCCCCTTCTGAGGCGCCCTGTGCCGTACTGTTCGCTGGAATGCCTTACGCCCGTGCGCCAGCACCGAGCAAGGACTTGGCTTCGGCGACGATCCGTTCGACGCTCGGAATCACCGCGCGCTCGAGCGGCTCGGAGAACGGGATCGGCACGTCGGGTACGGCCAACCGGCGAATGGGCGCCTTCAGCGCATCGAGCGCTCCAGCCTGAACGTGGAAGGCAACCTCGCCGGTCATCCCGTAACTCTGGTAGTCCTCATCCACGATGAGGACACGACCGGTCTTGCGCGCCGAGGCGACGAGGGTCTCGGTATCGAGCGGGACGAGCGTCCGCAAGTCGATAACCTCGGCCGACACGCCGTCCCGAGCCAGTTCTTCGGCAGCACGCAGGCACCGGTGCACCATGAGGCCGGCAGTGATCATCGTGAGGTCGCTCCCCTCGCGGCGCACGGCTGCCTTGCCGAACTCGAGCGTGTAGCGATCCTCCGGCACGGCCTCTTCCTGCCCCTCGAACGGCAGGAAGGGCAAACCGGTCAAAAGCTTGTGGCCGAAGATGACGACCGGGTTCGGGTCGCGCAGCGCGGTAATGGTCAGTCCCTTGGCATCGTAGGCGGTCGCTGGCACCACGACCTTGAACCCAGGGACATGTGCGAACAGCCCGTAGAGCACCTGCGAGTGCTGGGCCGCGTCACCGTAGCCACCGCCGATCGCCGTGAGGATGGTGACCGGCATCGCGAACTGTCCGCCGGACATGTAATGGTTCTTCGCGATGTGGTTGTACATCTGGTCGAAGCCAGCACCGAGGAAGTCGACGAACATGAGCGACACCACCGGATGCATGCCGACCGATGCCGCCCCAGCCGCCATGCCAAAAAATGTGTCTTCTGCAAGGCTATGACACCACAACGCGTGTCAGAATTCGAGTCGGCTCGACCGACTTGAAGAAGATCGCGAAGGGGGACCGATGCGACCCGCGCACGTAACGCGAGATGGCCGCCGGCTCATCTGCAGCGTCCCGGGCTGTGGTGAGGAGCTCGCACGACTCATCCGGCATCCCGAGCTCGAGGCAGTCGTGGCGGAGCTCCTGCCGTGGTACGTGCTCGACCGCGAGACCGGCATCTGGCGTCCGACGCGGTCGTATCGCGAGCGCGGCGTCCCGTTCAAGCGGCGACCGGCGACGTACGGCCCAGCGGCGCACCGCGAGCCAGAGATCGGGTTCGACGTCCGCGAGGACCTGACGTTGGCACACGGCCTCGACCTGCCGCTGCGGTCACAGCGCCAGCAACCGTTGCCGGCGACGGTAAGGTGTCGGAACGGTCACCTGTCCGTGATCGACCCGGACAGGATCCAGGCGATCGAGGCCTGGTACGACCACACCGGCGCGGTGCAGCGGAAGGGTTGACACGCTCGCCGCACGCGCGTAGAATAACGGCGTACGTGCTTATGCACGCACACACCGGTCAGGGCAATCGCAATGAACCGGAGGAGCGGCGACCTCACCCACCGCGGCAAGGACGCGAGTCGGGTCGGTCGCCGTTATGGTTCGTTCTACTCCTAAGCCCCAACTTTCCGAGGTGCGCCGCCGCGCGGCGCAAGCGAGTGCGCGCGCGCGCCGGCAGATTGCCGCAGAGTCCCTCTTTGTCACGGTTCGTATTCAGCCCGCGCATGAGCTGACTCCCGAACAGCTCGCGGCCTGGCGTTCGTTCTGGCGGGCGGTGCTCGCGGCGGCGCCGGAGCTGCCGGGTGACGAAGCGGAAGGGGGCGCGGCATGAAGAGCACGCGCCCCCGCCGCGGGGACATCGCCCCGACGGCGGAAACGCGACACCGCCAGTGTCCGCACGACGCAATACAGTATATCAACCCAAGCGTCGGCGGGCTCGCGGCGGAGATCGCGGCGCTCGAGGACGCGGCACTCGCGGAGCAGGCCGCGCTGCTCGCCGCGGCTGCACAGTACGCCGTGCTCACGCCGCTCCTGCTGCTGCGCCTTCGCCTCGTCGCCGCGGAACTCGCGCGCCGCCTCGCCGAGCGCGAGGAGGTGCGCCCATGAGCGCGCGCATCGATGTCCGCCGCATCCTTGAGGCGCTGGCCTGCGGCGACCCGCGCTGCGAGTGCCAGCGGTCACTGAGTCGCGGCCACGGCAAGACGCACTGTCCGTGCCACGACGACCGAAAGCCGAGCCTGAGCGTTTCGGTCGCCCGCGACGGCACAATCCTGCTCAAGTGCCACGCAGGTTGCTCGAACCGCGACGTGGTCCGCGCGTTGCAAGACCGCGGTCTCTGGCCACGCCGCGAGCGCAACGAGCGGCCGGCAGCGCGCGAGACGCGCTACGAAATCCACGACGTGGACGGCACGCTCGTCGCGGTGCACGTCCGCCGCGATAGGCCCGACGGCTCCAAGGAGTTGTTCTGGCAGCTGCCGGACGGCCGCTGGGGGCTCAACGGCAAGCGCGTCGAGGAAGTGCCGCTGTATGGGGTGGAGAAGCTCGGCGACGCGAGCGAAGTCGTTCTCTGCGAAGGCGAGAAAGCGAGCGATGCGCTCCGGTCTCTCGGCGTGCCGACCGTCGCCACCGTCACTGGCGCGAGCGTCACGCCGAGCGATGCCGTCCTGCGGCCGCTCGTCGGCCGGACGGTCTACCTGTGGCCGGACAACGACGATCCCGGTCGAACACACATGGAGCGCATCGCCGAGCGGCTCCGCGCACTCGGTTGCAACGACATTCGGATGGTCGAGTGGCCGGACGCGCCGCCGCGCGGTGACGCCGCGGATTTCGTTGCGCGCGGTGGTACCGCTGACGACGTGCGCCGGTTGCTCGACGGGGCGCGGCCGTGGACGGGTGCGCGGACCGAACCAGCGCACGATGTCGCACAGCCGCTGGACGCCGGTGCGCTCCTCTCGCCAGCGCGTGCGACTGATCGTGCCAACGGCGAGCGGCTGTGCACGCTGCTGCGCGAGCGCGTCCTCTGGGTGCCGGCGTGGGGATGGCTGGTCTGGACCGGCACGCACTGGACTCGCGACGACGACGGTGCGCGTGTGCTCGGCCTGGCGAGCGAGGCCTTGACGCGCGCGTACCTCGAGCAGGCGATCGCCGACCCAGACAACCGGCGCGAGTGGATCGCTGCGGCACGATCAGTGGAAAGTCGCAGCCGCATCGCCGCCGCGCTCGAGTTCGTCAAGGGAACTCTGCGCGCGCAACCCGACGAGTTCGACCAGCACCCGGAGCTCCTCAACACGCCGAGCGGTGTCGTGGATCTCCGCACGGGTGCGGTGTTGCCGCACGACCCGGCGCTCAGGCTCACCAAGATCACGAACGCACTCTACGACCCGACGGCGACGGCACCGCGTTGGGAACGGTTCGTCGCCGAAGTCCTGCCGGATCCCGACGAGCGCTCCTTCGTCCAAAAGCTCTTCGGCTACGCGCTCCGCGGCGACAACCGCGAGCGGCTTTTCGTCGTCTTGTGGGGAACCGGCAAGAACGGCAAGTCCGCGTTCTGCAATGCGCTTGCAGCTGCGCTCGGGAGTTACGCCGCCGAGACGCCGCCGGATACGTTCCTGACCAGCCGGAGCGAGCGGGTGCGGAACGACCTCGCTCGGCTCGTCAGCGTGCGTCTCGCCATGGCATCGGAGTCGGAGTCTGGTGCGCGGCTCGACGAAGCGTCCGTCAAGCTGATGACCGGGAACGACCGGCTCACTGTCCGCTTCCTGTTCCGCGAGTACTTCGAGTACGTCCCGCAGTTTCTGCCGCTCCTGCGCACGAACCACAAGCCACAGGTCAAGGGACTCGACCAGGCGATCTGGGACCGGCTCGTCCTGATCCCGTTCCGCCAGCGGTTCGAGCACGGTGACCCGGCGCTCGCCGAGCAGCTGCGCGCGGAAGTGCCGGGGATCCTGCGCTGGCTCGTCGAAGGCTACCAGCGGTATCTCGCCGAAGGACTCAGCTTACCGGCGAGCTTGCGCGTCGCGCGCGACGCCTACCGCGGTGAGGATCCGCTGGCACGGTTCTGGAGCGAGTGCGTCGTGACCGATCCGAAGGCACGCACCCCGGCCCGCGCACTCTACGACGCCTATCAGGAGTGGTGCGAGCGCGAGCAGGTGGAGCCGGTGGCGCGACAGACCTTCGCACGCATCGTCTCCGACCTCGGCATCGAGCGAGTCAAGACGCGCGACGGCTGGTTCTACGTCGGCATCCGGCTCACCGGTCCGTTCCACCCTGACGGCGCACCACCCGACGACGGAACCGAACGTGACGTTGGTGACGTATGTGACGCAATTTCCGGAAAAGTTCCCGCCTATATAAGTGGCGCTCCGAACTTTCCCGCAAATAACGTCACCAACGTCACCAACGTCACGTTAGGCCAGGCGAGCGGAACCGAACGTGACGTTGGTGACGTATGTGACGCAATTTCCGGAAAAGTTCCCGCCTATATAGGGGAGGCTCGGAACTTTTCCCGAAATAACGTCACCAACGTCACAAACGTCACGTTAGGTACGCCGTCCGGCACGGTCGAGCATCCCAACAACGGTCCGCCGTTCGAGCGCCGGCGCTGTCCTGTGTGCCGGCAGCCGTACGAGGTACGCGTGACCCACCGGCCAGGTTGGGTGCAGGTCCGCTGCGGGTGCCGCGACGGCGCGTGGGACTGGGTGCGCACGGCCGACCTCGCTCGTACCGGCGGGAGAGGACCGTAATGCGTACAACGCTCATTATGCGCACATCACGGGTTCACCATATCGTCAACGTGCGATCGCCACCCTTGTTCGCCGAAAGCGAAATCCGTACACTGGTAGCGAAACTCACGAGCGGAGGTAGCGATGGCACAGCAACCTACGGACCGATACAGCGAGGCGCTGGCGCGCCTGGACGAGACCGTGTCCCGGATGGTCGAGCTCACCGCGAACGTGGTCGAGTCCCGCATGACAGCGCGCCGGTCGCTCGGCAACCGGATGCAAATCGTCGAGGGTGCTCCTGCGGAGGTGCTGAGCGAGTTCGACAAGCTCGAACAGCGCGTCCGCGAGCAGCTCGCCCTACTCGAGCGCACCCTGTCCGGCGAGACAGCGGGTGCACCGGACGCGGCGGCGCGCGCCTACTGGCGCGACCTCCTCGACCGCGCGCTCGGCCAGCAGGACGACCGGCGCCTGGCGCTCTTGCAGCAGATCGCCAAGCGGGTGCCAAAGCAAGACTACCCGGCCTTTGCCGCCGTGCTCGGTGACCTGGCAGCCGCCGGCACGATCAACCGCGAGCTGGCCGAGCTTTTGGCCAAGACAGCCTTCGAGGCGACGGCGACACCGGACGAGCGCTTGGCCGCGCAACGGCGCGGCGAGCTCGCGCTCGTGCGCGTCCGCGCCGAGTCCGCGGTCGCGCTCATGGCCCGCGCACTCAACGACCCGAACGCGAGCTTCTTGGCCGTCACGCTTCCGAGCGGGAAGCGACTGAACATCCAGTATACCCTGCCGCCGGAACAGCCGCGCGACCTCGTGGGTGAGCGAATCTCGGCGTCGCGGCAGAGACTCGGACTCGCGCAAGGTGGTCGATGAGCACGAACGCCAACGATACCCGACGAACACGACAGAAGCCGAACTGGCAACGCCGGCAGCGTGCGATCGAGCTGCTCGCCGCCGGATGGTCCACGTCGCGTGTCGCCGCTGAGCTCGGCGTGACGGTCCGCTGCGTCCAAAAGTGGCGGACGGAGCACGCGGCTGAGGTCGAGCAGCTGCAACGCGAGCAGCTCGAGCACCTGCTCGCGCTCTTGCGCGACGGCGCGCTCGAGGCCGCCATGGCGCTGCGCGAAGTGACGCGCGATCCCGAACACCCGGCGCGCGTCACCGCCGCGTCACGGCTCCTCGAGCACCTGGCTCGGTTCCTCGAGGTCGTGAAGTTCGAACAGCGAGTCGCCGAACTCGAAGCGCAACTGCGAGAGGTGAGCGATGCGCAAGCGCTGGTCCCGCCGGGTCGCCGAGCTGAGCTGTGAAGTGCGGCAGCTGCTCGGCCGGAGCTGCTGGCCGGGTCGGAGCTGTCCGGGTCCGCGGTTCCGCCTGCGCCTCGTCTGGCCGGAGGAGGAACGCCAGCCGCCGGAGGACGAGCCGTGCCTCCTGTGCGGACGGCGGTTCAGCGAGCTGTCGCGGCTCGAGGCGCTCCGTGCCTGGCGTTCGTTCCGGCTCGGCCTGGACCTGGACGATGAGTGACGAAGGCGCGCTGCTCCAGCGGATCAGCGAGCTGGCGAGCGAACTCGCCGCGTTGCGCCGTGAGTGGGAAAGCCAGCCGTTCCCGACCGCCGACGAGCAGTGGGAGCGCGCGGAGGCAGCGCGGCGGATCGAGCGCACGCTCGAGCACTTGTGGCACGAGTTGCGGGTCGTGCGCGCCGCGCGGCAGCGGCCGGTCGACACCGAGCGGTTCGCACGACGCCTGCGGGAGGTCGTGAGCGATGCGTGACCTGTTCTGGACGCCGAGCCGTGTCGCGTCCGTGCTCGAGTACCTGCCGGAGCTTGTGGCACTCGCTCGGCCGGCACGTGACCCGCGGACGCCGCCGGCACCACCGGCGCGGTTCCGGCTCGACCGCGATCCCGGCGAACTCGAGACGGTGCGGATCCTTGCCGACCTCGAGCTCGGACTCAAGCGACTGGTAAAGGTCGATCAGGCCGCTGCGTTGTTTCTGGTCCGCGTCTTCACCGGTCCGCCGGACTGGTTGCGGTTGCCGACGACGCAGAGAGTCGTGTTCGTCGGCGCCGAGCTCGGGATCGGTCCCGCAGAGGCCTGGCGGCGTCTGGATCGTGCGCGTCGGCTGCTGCACGCGGCGATCGTCGGCGAGCTCGAGGTGAGCGAGGACTCGGGCGGGATCACCGCGTGACCGTGCGCCAGGCACCGACGCTCGCGGCGCATGGAGAGCTCGGTCGGGGGAGGAATAGAGTTGACGTTGTCAACTCTATTCTGGATGGAGGCAACCGTGCCGCCTATCTTGCCGCGCGCCTCAAGCGTGACCGGCCGGACATCGCGGCACAGCTCGAGGCGCCACGATGGAGCAGATTCGGCGGCTGCTCCGGGACCGGCCGGACGTGCTCGATCTGGTGGATCAGGTGACCGTGCAGGGGCAGGGTAGGCCAGCACGAACGGCCGAACGAACGGTAGAAAACCATGACAATGTCATGGTTTTTTCTCCAGACAGCGAGCCGGAACAAGGCAACGCCGCCACCTACGCGCTCCGTCGGCTCCGGCGAGAGCGGCCGGACCTGCACGCGCGGGTACTGGCGCAGACACGAACCGGCCGCCGGGACACTCCCAGCGGCCGGTCCAGGCTCGGGTGTCGCAGCGTCACTCGACCGCTTCGATCGCCTGCTCGAGCGCGCGCAGCTGCTCGGCATCGTCGCCGTAGAACGTGCGGTTCGCCTCGAACAAGGCGAGCGCCGTCGCTGCGAGTTCGCGCCGCGTGTCGTCGGGTCCGAGCAGCGGCGTCAGGAAGAGCGTGGCATCGCCGTACCCGCGGGCGCGGAAGTACTCGTAGGTCCGCACCAGCTCGAGCGTGAGCTTGGCGAGCGGGTCGAGGTTCGGTGCGGCGGCCTCGATCGCCTCGACAGCCATCGGGACGAGTCCGGGATCGATAGCGAACAAGCGTGCGATGAGATCGGCGAGTGCAGCGCGGGTGTGGTCACTGACCGTCATCGCTGGTCTCCTTTCGCGCGAGCGCGAAGACGCGACGGACCGTCTGGGGATCGCTTTCGGCGAGCGCCGACCAGAACGCCTGGCGCACCCGGAGCGGTTGCTGGTCGAGCGCGGCCTGGAAGGTGCCGACGATGTCGCGCGCGGTGTCGTCGTCGGTGAGGCTGACGAGCAAGGCGAGCTTGCGTGCCTCGAGCCGTGCGTCATCGATCGTCCACTGCATCGGTCTCCCTCCTTCCGTCGTCCAACATGACCAGCGTCCGACTGCGTCCCGTCCGGTGGACCTCGCCCCACGCTCGCACCTCCAGTCCGTTACCAGTCGTGCATGACTAGCTTAGCATGATCAGCTGTGCCTAGTCAAGCTCGCCCTGCGCCAGTAGAATGGAGGCGATGGAGGTGCGAGGTGCCGGTTGGGGAACGAATCCGGGCCTTACGGACAGCGCGCAAGCTCACGCAGGAGCAACTCGCCTACCGCGCCGGCGTGAGCGTCGGGACCATCGCACGGATCGAACGCGGTGCCACGAGGCCGACGCTCGAGACGCTCGAGCGCCTGGCGCGCGCGTTGGACGTTTCCGTGGCAGACTTGCTCGGCGAACGGGGCAGCGACCAGGTGTGATGGACGCAGAGAGGCACCCCGAGCTCGGGACAACTCGGGGTGCCGGAGAACGGAGGTGTAAGGATGTCTGGATCAAGCGTAGCACAACCGCGCGCGGCGATCTACACGCGGGTGTCATCAGAACAGCAGGAAGATAACTATTCCCTGCCGACTCAGGAAAGCGCCTGCCGCGAGTACTGCGAGCGACGCGGTTACCAGGTAGTCGCCGTGTTCCGCGAGGTCTGGACCGGCGCGCAATACCGCGAGCGTCCGCAGCTGGCGCGGTTGCGCCAGCTCGTCCGTCAGCGCGCTATCGACGTCGTCGTCGCGCTCGACGTTGACCGCCTCACTCGCGACCAATCGCACCTCCACCGTTTCCTCGACGAACTGCGCGAGCACGGGGTGCAACTCGAGTTCGTCGCCGGCTCGTTCAGCATGGATTCCGTCGGCAAGTTCACGCTTACGGCCCGCGCGTTCGGAGCGGAATGGTGGCGGGAGAAGATCAGGGAGAACTCCCTGCGTGGACGCAGAGCTCGAGCACAGGCCGGCAAGCACCTCGGCACGGCGCCAGTACCGCTGTACGGCTACCGCTGGCGCGACGCCGACCACTCCGGTTACGAGCCGGACCCGGTTACCGCACCGATCGTCCAGAAGATCTTCGCGCTCGCGCTCGCAGGACACGGCACGACCGTGATCGCCAACGAGCTCACCCGCCAGGGGATTCCCACACCGCTCGGCAAGTCCGTCTGGTCGTTGACGACGGTGTGGCGCATCCTCACCAACCCGGCATACATCGGCAAGGCACGAGCCTTTGCATGGGAACCGACCGAGACCGGACGGAGCTACCGGCGAAAGCGTGAAGGCTACATCGAGTTGCCGCCCGGCACCATCCCGCCGCTCATCGACGAGGCGACGTTCGCTGCCGTGCAAGCGCAGCTCGCGCGCAACCGCCAACGCTCCGCTCGACGCAACTCGGCTCCAGAGTTGTGGCTCCTACGCGGCGGCTTCGCTCAGTGCGGTATCTGCGGCGGCACCATGGTCGCGCGACTCATCCGGGGTGCACCGGTCTACCGCTGCTACAACCGCACGCGACACCCAGCCGGGATCCCGAAGCCGGAAATCCGCGCGGCAATCCTCGATGAGGCGGTCTGGCAAGCGGTTCGCGCCGTCTTCGAGCGTGACGACTTCCTCGCCTTCGGCCAACAGGCTCTCGCCCAGATGGACGATCCACAGCCGGAACTTGAGCAGATCGAACGCGTTCGGGAACGGCTCCGGCGTCAACAAGCCAACCTGGCACGCGCGATCGCGACAGCCGAGCACGAGGACGCGGTCGAACCACTCGTCGCCGAGCTCGAGCGGGTCTCCGCCAGCTTGCGGAAGCTCGACGAGGAAGCCGAACGGGTACAAGAGGAAGTCGCTCGCTGGCGCGAGGCACGCGAGCGATTGAACGACCTGCTGGCCTGGCGGCGCGCCGTCACGACGCACCTGAGCCAGCTCGACTATGCCGGGAAGCGGTGGCTCTTGGACCTGCTCGGGTTGCGAGCGGTGGTGTATCCCGAAGGACCCGAGTGGCCAGAACGGTTCGAGGTCAAGCTGGAGATACCGGTAGCGGTCGATCCGAACACTGTTCTACAAAACAAGTTTGCTCGGTGATCGGTGTATCGATCACGCGGTCGCGGCCGTACTTCTCATGCAGGCCCATCGTGAAGCCGAAGACCGCACCCCAGTAGGTGACGTCCTCACCGAGCACGACGATGTCTGGACGCTCGGCCATCTCTTGATCGATCGCTTCGGCGATCGTGAAGGCGATACCTTTCATCGTCCGTGTCATCGGAACACCCCCACCAGTGCTTCAGCTGGATCCGGCAACGGGCTCTGCTCGGCGAAGGCGATCGCGCGGGTGACCTCCTCTTCCGCCTCGCGGCGCAGTCGCTCGAGCGTCGCGTCATCGGCCCACCCGAGCTTCTTCAGTCGCTCGCCGAGGCGCGGGATCGGATCGAGCTGGCGCCAGCGCTCGACCTCCTCGCGGGTCCGGTATTCTTCGGCGTCCCCCTCGAAGTGACCCCGGTAGCGATAGCAGACAGCCTCGATCAAGCTCGGACCGTATCCAGCGCGAGCCCGCTCGATCGCGTCCTTCGCGGCACGCCACACGTCGATCACGTCCATACCGTCCACCAGATAGGACGGCACGTTGAAGCCGAGCGCTCGCTGGAACTGGTGCGGCTGGGCGAGCGCCTGCCACTTGGGCGTCGAGTCGGCGTACATGTTGTCCTCGATCACGATCACCAGGGGCAGGCGCCAGAGCACTGCGGCGTTCAGGGTCTCGGCCAGCGTCCCGTGGTTGGCTGCTCCTTCACCCGCGAACGCCACGGCGACGTGCGGCTCGCCACGGTGGCGGAAGGCGAACGCAGCACCGGCCGCTTGCGGGAAGGACGCGCCGACGATACCGCTGCAGGAGAAGCGGTGCTCCGCATCGAACAGATGCATGTGCCCACCCTTCCCGCGGCAGAGGCCGGTCACCTTGCCGAAGATCTCAGCGGCCAGTTTGTCCGCCGGTACGCCCTTCGCGAGCGCATGGTGATGCGGCCGGTGCGTGCTGACGACAGCGTCCGGATCGCGGAGGTGCATCCCGACGCCGACCGCGACCGCCTCCTGGCCGACGGCGAGGTGCATCTCGCCGCGGATCGGGCCGGCTGCCATGTTGAACTGCGGAGTCTTGCCGATGTAGTAGCGATCGGCGATCGTCTCCTCGAACGACCGGATCAGACACATCTGCCGGTACGCCGCGAGCAGGATGTCCGGCGTCAAGCCAGCCTTCTCGACGGTGTACCGCAGGTCAGCGAGACTCGGCTCGGGCTTCCACATGCCGCACCTCCCTCACTGCACCGCGGATCGTCCGACTTGTCCCTCTGCTCCCCAGCGTAGAGGTCATCCGGTGAGCTGTCAAGAGGATGAAGCGACAGCGTGCGCCGGTGCAGTGAAATCAGGCGATCGACCCGTGGGCTACATGCGCACCGAGACAACCGTCGCGAGCGACGATCATTCCCCAGCGGTCGTCACCGACCTCCTGGCCGGGCTGCATGTCGAGGTGCGACCAGTGCCACGCTTCCCGGTTCCTTGTCCTTCATTGGCGGGCGAGCGACTCGGCCAGGGAACGCACGGCGTGCAGCATGCCGATATAAGCGAAGGTGCAAGCCGGTCCGATCGTCGAACCCGGTCCGGGATAGGTACGACCCATCACCGACGCCGTCGTGTTCCCGGCCGCGTACAGCCCAGGGATCGGTTGCCCGTCCTCGCGGAGGACGCGGGCCCACTCGTCGGTCAGGAGCCCACCTTTGGTGCCGAGATCACCCGGATAGATGGCCGTCGCGTAGAAGGGCGGTCGATCGAGCGGCCCGAGGTTCGGATTCGGCCGCACCCTGGGATCCCCGTAGAACCGGTCATAGGCACTGTCGCCGCGACGGAAGTCTTCGTCCTTGCCAGCCGCCGCCATGCGATTGAAGCGTTCCACCGTGCGCTCGAGCCCATCCGGGTCGATACCGCAGCGGAGCGCGAGTTCGCGCAGCGTCTGCGCCCGGACGAGGAATCGATCGCTCGTCATCGAACGCGGTGTGAGCAGCGGCGGGACGAAACCGAATGGATAGAAGCGACGGTGCTTGGAATCGATGATCAACCACGCTGGGATCGCTGGAACCTCGCGATGCCGCTCGTACTGGGCATGGCCGCAATCGACGTAGGATGCCGACTCGTTCATGAAGCGCTGGCCACTCGAGTCGACGATGATCCCGAAGGGGAAGGAGCGTTCCCAGAGGACGAAGAGCGGTCGGCCGTTCGGCATGATCGCCGTCGGGCCCCACCAGGCATCGTCCATGAGCGCGAGAGCCGCACCGATGGCGTGCGCCGCGCGAATCGCGTCACCAGTGTCGCTGGGGGCAGCGCTCGTCCATTCCGTGGTGATCGGGTGGGGGTGGTAGCGCTCGCGCATCTCCCGGTTGTGTGCGAATCCGCCAGCCGCCAGCAACACACCGCCCCGAGCACGGATCCGGACCGGGCGACCCTGGTGCTGCACCACTGCACCGACGACGGCTCCGTCCTCCGTGAGCAGCTCGACCAGCGGACTCTCCAACCAGATCGGAATGCTCCGCTGGAGACAAAGCGACAGCAGTTGCCCGATGAGCGAGGCACCCAGCGTGAGCGGCACACGGCCGCGCAGGCGGTAGGACAGGAGTCGCCAGACGACACGGGCTGCCGTCAGGGCTCCGTTCGGTGTCCGGAGGACGAGGGCGAACTGACTCGCTTCGTTCGTATGGAGTGGCACACTCGGCAAATTTGGATACCGGTGCAAGCGGGCCAGCCAGACCCCCAGCTGCCTCCCGTCGAAGAGTGCTCCTTCGATCGACCGGCCGAAGATCGAACCACCCGGCTTCTCGGGATAATAATCCGGATAGCCGAGCGACGGTCGCCAGCGGAAACCCAGTCGCTCCAGGAACTCGACCATTTGTGGCCCGTACTCGAGGAAAGCGCGCCGGCGTTCTGGTGAGGATGCCGGGCCGACATCCCCGATCACCTCGTTCATGTACCGGAGCGCTTCTTCGAACGAATCGCGCAAGCCAGCTCGCCGGCTGACCGGGTTGTTCGGAATCCAGAGCCCCCCACCTGACCAGGCGGTCGTCCCGCCGACGAAGGCGGTCTTCTCCACCACCAGCGGCTCGAAGCCGTGTTCTTTGACGACCAGTGCACCGACCAGCGCTGCGCCTCCGCTGCCGACGATGAGGACATCGGTCTGATAATCGAAATCCGGCATGGTACCCTCCCCTGCTTCACGACGCGTGCGCGGCTGAGTGCTCCGTACTCTGCCAGCGATCGACCGATTCGTCAACCGAGGCGACTGCGAGCTCCCGATCCCCACGGTCGGAGCGAGTCTTTCTCTCGACCTGCGCCATGGAAAAAGGAGTATCGTCTGACTCTTGCTCACGTCGCGTTTTCCCGTATACTACAGTGAGCGCCTCACGGCGCGACCGCACTCGATGCCGAACCGTAAGGAGGGAAAGGGTACGATGAACCAGTACACCGCCTCACGAGTCGACCAGCGTGTCGTCTTCTACACCGCGGCGGTGGGCTTCGGTTCCGGTTCGGGTTGCGGTCGCGGCTCCAGTAGTCCCTCCGGTTCCGGTCGCAGCGGCTCCGGTCGCCACGGAGGCGCTGTGACGATCCGTTCGCTCACTGTCACCGTAAGACGTGAACCGGAGGGGATCCATGGAACGGCAGATTCGACTCGCACTCGATCTTGACGGTGTTCTGACCGAGCACCCAGCGCCGCTGGCCCAGGCGGCCAACCGGGCGCTGGGTATGCAGCTACCCGATCACGCATTCGTCGATTCCCATGGCTGCAACGTCCCGGAGGCCGTCCGTCTCTGGGTCTACGGCCCCGGCGGGCCAGCGACGCTGCTCGATCCTGCACCGAACGCACCGCAGCTTCTGCGCGACGTGCTGCGCGTCCTCGGGAGCGATCGCGTGGTCATCATCACCGCGCGGCCGGAGCGCTCGCGCGCGACGACCGAGGAGTGGCTGCAGCGACACGGCTTCCCGCGCTGCCGGATCGTCTTCACCGACGACAAGGTGGTGGCCGCCCGTGAACTCGGCGTGACCCATGCCATCGAGGACAGTCTGCGGCACGCGACACGGTACGCCGAAGCTGGTATCACCTGCTTCCTGTTGACGAACGAGCCCGCACCTCCCGGCGAGTCGCCGTTCGTCGTCCGGGTGCCGGACCTGACCGCTGCTGTCCAATCGGTGCTGCGCCTCGCTGGGGCACCGCTCCCGACTACCAGCAGCGACGGGGTCCTGCCGCGTCGCCGGCGGATCGTCGTGAGCGACGTGATCGACCAGCGCGCCCTCGAGCGGCTGGCCGCTGAGGCCGAGGTGATCGAGGTCGATGGTCGCGACAAGGAAGCGCTCTACGCAGCACTGCGCGACGCGGATGCCCTGATCGTCCGCAGCGAGACGCAGGTCACCCGCGAACTCCTCTCCCACGCACCGCGTCTCCGCGTGGTGGCACGTGCCGGTACCGGTGTCGACAACATCGACCTCCAGGCAGCGACCGAGGCGGGTATCCTGGTCCTCAACGCACCGGGTGCCAACGCGGTCTCAGCGGGCGAACACACGATCGCCCTCATGCTCGCCATCTCGCGCTGCCTCATCGAGGCGAACGCGACGACGCACGCCGGACGCTGGGAACGCAAGCGCTTCCGCCCGTTCGACCTCAAAGGCAAGACCGTCGGCATTGTCGGACTCGGTCGTGTCGGTTCGGTCGTTGCCCAGCGGCTCCGTGCCTTCGAGGTCCGCCTGCTCGGGTATGACCCGTATATCACGCGCGAGCGCTTCGCGCAGCTGGGCGTCGAACCGGTCGACTACGAGACGCTGCTCGAGCACAGCGACATCGTCACCTTCCACGTCCCGGCGACGCCGGAGACCCGCCATATGCTCGATGCCCGCGCGATCGCTCGGATGAAGCGCGGTGCGATCGTCATCAACTGTGCGCGCGGCGAGATCGTCGACGTACACGCGCTCGCGGAAGCGCTGAAGAGCGGGCATATCGCGGCAGCCGGTGTCGACGTGTTCCCGGAGGAGCCAGCCTACGAGAGCCCGCTGTTCGGTCTCCCGAACGTCGTGCTCACGCCCCACATCGGTGGCTCGAGCCGAGAAGCGCTCGAGGCGGTGGGCGAGATCATCGCCACAACCACGCTGGCGGCCTTGCGGGGTGAGGTCGTCCCCAACGCGGTCAACCTTCCGGCCGCATCGCTCCACGCACCGGAACTGCTGCGACTGACGCAGGTGGCCGAGGCAGCTGGCCACCTCATCGCCGTGCTCCAGCCAGCCCGGCCGTCGAGCTTCCTGGTAACTGTGCACGGCCAGGTCGCACCGGATATCGCCGAGCATGTGACCGCCGTCGCACTCGCTGCCGCGCTCCGGCGCTGGACAGTGCGACGGGTGACACCCGTCAACGCGCGGCTGGTCGCGCAGGAACTGCAGCTCTTCGTCGACGTGCGTTTCGATACCGGCGCCTCGACGGTACCCGAGTTCAACTTCGAGGTCGACGGCGACCCGCCACATCACGTCATGGTGCGCTGGGACCACCGCCATGCCGGCATCATGGAAGTCGACCGCTTCTCGCTCGAGCGGCCGCTGGCCGGCCACATGCTCATCACGCATCACCGCGATCGACCCGGCATCATCGGCCGCATCGGGACGATTCTCGGCCGCTACAATGTGAACATCGCCGGCATGCAGGTCGGGCGCCGGGAGCGCGGCGGCGAAGCGATCATGGTGCTGAATGTCGACGACCCGATTCCGGAAGCAGCCTTGAACGAGATCCTGCAGGTGCCGGACGTGTGGACAGCCTACGTCGTCTCGCTCCCGGAGCCTGTCGACGCACCGGCACCCTTCGCACCGGCCCTGGCCGACGACTGAGCGGCCTACTCACACCAGACGGCGATAGAGGTCCAGCGTGCGCTGGGCGACGGCACGCCAGCTGAAGTGCTGTTCGACTCGCGCACGTCCGTTCCGGCCTAACCGCTCGCGCAGGGACGGATCGTCGACGATCCGCTGGATGGCTGCTGCCAGGTCGCGAGCGAATCCCTGCGGGTCGATCGGCTCACCGCGTTCCGGGTCGACCTCCACGTGGACGAGGATCCCGGTCTCCCCGTCGACGACGACTTCCGGTATGCCGCCGACGTCCGAAGCGACGACCGGGCACTCGCAAGCCATCGCCTCTAGATTGATGAGGCCGAACGGCTCGTACACCGACGGGCAGCAGAAGACAGTCGCATGCGAGTAGAACTGGATGACGTCGGAGCGCGGGAGCATCTCCGGGATCCAGACGATACCGCTTCGCTGGGCACGGAGCTCAGCCACCCGCGTCTCGACTGCCTGCGCGAGTTCCGGGGTATCGGGCTGCCCAGCCAGGAGGACGACCTGGACGTCAGGCCGGAGGAACCGTACTGCATCGAGCAGGTGCACGATCCCTTTCTGGCGCGTGATCCGGCCGACGAAGAGGACGTACGGCCGGTCGAGGTCGACACCGGCACGCTCCAGAGCGCTCGTCTCGCTCGTCTTGCGGTAGAGGTCGATATCGATCCCGTTGTGAATGACGTGGACGCGCTCCGGCGGTATCGCGAAGAGCCGGAGGACATCCTGGCGCGTCGCACCGGACACCGCAATCACCGCATCGGCCGCCTCGATCGCCGTCCGCTCCATCCAGGAGCTGAGTCGGTAGGCTGTCCCGAGTTGCTCAGCTTTCCACGGTCGGAGCGGTTCGAGCGAGTGGACGGTCAAGACGTAGGGGCGTTGCCAGAGCAGGCGACCCCAGAGGGCAGCCAGGTCGGTGTACCAGGTGTGCGCGTGGATGATGTCGGCATCGATCGGATCGCGTACCATCAGCAGGTTCCGCGACAAGGCGTCGAGGGCAGACCAATGGCGGCGGTCTCCACTACGCCGGATCTCGTCCCATCCCCGATAGCCGCGGACGCGCAGGTTGGGCTGCTCGATGTCCTGGTCGCCGAAGCAACGCACCTCGACAGCGACGAGTGAAGCGAGTTCGCGTGTCAGGTACTCGACGTGGACACCGGCACCGCCGTAGATATACGGTGGGTACTCGTTCGTCAGCACCAACACTTTCTGGACATCGCCCATACCGTCCCCCGGCGACCCATCGTATCACGCCGGGGCCACGGCATCGCCGACTGGCGAGAACGGTGCACGAGGTCGGAAGGCGAGAAGCCGTAGGCCGTTCAGGACGACGACGATCGTGCTTCCTTCGTGACCAACCACGGCCAGCGGCAGCGGCACGCCGCGCACGAGAATGCTGGTGACGAGAACGACGATCACACCGAGCGCGATCGCCAGGTTCTGCACGATGATCCGCCGGGCAGCGCGTGACAACTCGATCGAGTAGGGCAACTTGGTCAGATCATCGCTCATCAGCACGACATCAGCGGTCTCCAGCGCGACGTCCGTTCCCGCCGCACCCATCGCGACACCGACATCGGCAGCCGCAAGCGCTGGCGCATCGTTGACCCCGTCACCCACCATCGCGACACGGAAGCCGGCAGCCTGGAGCTCCCGGACGACCGCGACCTTCTCCTCCGGCAGGAGATCGGACCGCCACTCGTCCAGGCCGACTTCGCGTGCGATGGCTCGCGCAGCACGCTCGTTGTCGCCAGTCAGCATGACGATCCGGCGGACCCCGAGGGCACGGAGCCGCTCGACGACCTCCCGGGCGACAGGGCGGACCGTATCAGCGATACCGAGCACCCCGAGAACGTTTCCATCGACCGCGGCGTAGACAGCGGTCTGTCCGCGCTCGCGGAGTTCTTCCGCGGCTCGCTGCAGTTCGCGTGGGAGGACGACTCCATGCTCCTGCAGCAGCGCCTCGTTCCCGATCAGGACGCGCGCACCATCCAGTTCGGCTCGCACGCCCCGCCCTGGAATCGACGTCAGCGAGCTGACCCGATCGACCAGCCCGCGGTCAAAGGCACCAGCTGCCTCGGCGTGCGCGACGACCGCCAGCCCGAGGGGGTGTTCGGACCGATACTCGACCGGGGCGACGATACGAAGCAATTCGCTCGCGTCGACACCCGGTGCTGGTAGCACATCGGTCACCCGTGGCTTGCCGACGGTCAGCGTCCCGGTCTTGTCGAAGACGACCGCATCGACGACACCGATCGTCTCGAGTTGCAAGGCACCCTTGAAGAGCACACCGCTCCGTGCCGCATTCGCGAGCGCCGAGAGAATCGACGCGGGTGTCGAGATGACGAGTGCGCAAGGAGAGGCAGCAACCAGCAGGGTCATCGCCCGGTAGAAGCTCGCCGCGGGATCGGCACCCAGTGCGACCGGTACGCCGAAGGCGAGCAGCGAGACCACGATCACGCCCATCGCGTATTTGCCTTGAAACGCTTCGGCGAACCGCTGGGCTCGGGACTTCTGTTCTCGCGCTTCTTCGACGATCTGAATGATGCGTGCCAGTGTGCTCTCATGGACCGGCCGATCGACGCGTACCCGGAGCAGGCCAGTCGTATTCAGCGTCCCGCTGAAGACCTGATCCCCCGGTCGCTTGTGTACCGGGAGCGACTCACCGGTGATCGCCGATTGATCGACACTCGAATCCCCGGCGACGACGGTGCCGTCGATCGGGATCCGTTCGCCTGGCCGAACGATGACCTCGTCACCGGGCACGAGCTCCTCGACCGGAAGGATGACTTCGGCGTCGCCGCGGATGACGAGCGCAGTATCCGGTCGCAGCGCGATCAGCGAACGGATGGCCCGATGCGTCCGACCGAGCGCGTAGTGTTCGAGCGCGTTCCCGAGAGAGAAGAGGAACAGCAAGATGCCGCCTTCCGGCCAGGCACCCAGGACAGCGGCACCAGCTGCTGCCAGGATCATCAGGAGATCGATGTCGACTGTCTTTTGGAGGAGCGACGCCACGGCACGGTAGGTCGCATACGCTCCGCCAGCTAGGTACGCAGCCAGGTAGAGAGCGATCACGAGCCAGCCGGGAAAGCCAGCTCGCTCGGCCGACCAGGCCGAGAGCAGGAAGACACCGGTCGCGGCAGTCGTGAGGAGGAGTCCATGTTGCTGCCACCAGAGGAGCCGCTCCTCGCGACTCGTTCCTTCCTGCCGCCGAATGGGGACGACGAGCGTGCGGAGTTCCTCACTGCCAGCCAGACCGTTCCCGATGACGAGCGGGTCGCTCCCGCTCGAACAGCGCGGACAGCTTCCACCGTTTCCACTGCGATGATCGGCGAGACGTGTGGCAACGGCACGGGCGCGAGCATGAACCCGGTCTTCAGCGGCATCGGGCCGGTAGCGCACGACCAGCTGGTGCTCCTTCGGGTGGAAGGTCACTGCGACGATCTCACCATCGCGGATGAGTTCCCCCAGGAGCGTCTCGCATTCGCTTTGTGTCGTCGCGGACATCGCCATACGACCGAACCTCGTTTCGGAATTGAGAATGAATCCTATTTGCAACAGCCGAAGTGTACTGCGCCTCGTCCGGGGCGTCAAGGACTACCCGTACCGGGCAGTGCGTGGCTGTGTCGGCCAGCGATCAGTGGCGCAGCCCTTCGCTGCGCTTCCCGGTCAGGATCTCGATCGGCATTGCAGAGAGCACGATGCGGTCGAGGTACGGGTAGCCGGGTTCGAACAGCGAGGGATCGCTGTACTTCTCCAGCAGCCGGTCGAAGAACCACGTTTTGGTCTCGTCGTCCTCGACGATGCGCACGTGCCCGAAGGAGACGACACTGGTGTAGACGAGTGCCGAATTGCAGGCGTACGGTTTCCCAGGATGGAGCGGCCCCATCTCGGTAGCCTGGACGCGGACACGGGGATCGCGGCGGATATTGGCGAGAACTTCCCCCTCCTGCGCGCCTGTGTGGAAGGACAACGTCTCGCCACCTGGGTAAGAGAACACGAGCGGGATGACATACGGCCGTCGGGACCCGCTGTCGCGACGTGGAGAACCTGGCGCTGTTGCAGCCATCGACGCGCCTCGGCATCAGCCATCAGGCGCTTGACGCGCCGCACACGGCCCCGGTAGTCGACTGCACGCGGGTCCTCTTCCATACCTCGTCCCTCCGTTCCCTCGAGCCTCTCCTGCCGGCTAGGTCGGACCAGTAGAGATCATCGGATACCGACATACCATTCCCACCAGCCATTCCACGCTCGGCTGCGCTGACACGTTGGCACAGGGCGGAGCGCGCGAGGAGCGATGCTGTGGATGATCGCTCCGGTCGCTGTGGATAACCGGCTCGCTCATCCACATACAGTGCGTCTGGCTGTGGGTAGCGACATCTCCCCGTGCGGACAGGCAGTGGACGGAGACGCACGCAGTGCCAAATGGGCTGGCTCTTTTCCCACAGGACGTCGGCTCTGACCAGGCACTATCCACAGGGACGCGCCACGATATTCGGCTCCGTGATCGCGGTTTCGTCGCTATCCCCACGATCCACGACCCCGACTACGGTGACGAGTTCTCTCCATCGAGTTATCGACACGGGAACCTCACCACGGCTGGCATGTGGGAGAATCAGGAACGTGAGTGGACGCGGGGAGCGAACAGCGAAAGGGTTACCGGCAGATGCGCAGTGCTGAGGTCGTGATCGTTGGGCTCGGAATCATGGGCACGGCCGCTGCAGCGGCATTGGCCCGGCGTGGTCATCGTGTACTGGGCCTGGAACAGTATCCACCTTTCCATACTCGTGGGTCATCGCATGGGAAAACACGGATCATCCGCGAGGCCTATTTCGAATCACCGGAGTATGTCCCACTCGTGCAGCGAGCGTACGTGCTTTGGGAAGAACTCGCCGAGCGGACGGGGCGGACGCTCTTGCGCGTGACCGGCGGCATTAGCCTGGGGCGCCCGGAGAGTCCGTTCATCACCGGGGCACGCGAGAGCGCGCTCCGGCACGGACTCGCGCACGAACTCCTGGATGCAGCCGAAGCGAGGAAGCGTTTCCCAGCACTCCGTGTTCCCGATGATTTCGTCGCGCTCCTCGAGGGCAGGGCCGGGATCCTGTTCGCTGAGGAGTGCTGGCGGGCGTTGATCGACGATGCGGTGGCGCACGGTGCCCGACTGCACTTCGGGGTTCGAGTGACCGGTTTCGCGCCGGAAGGCAGCGGCGTCGCGATCGAGACGAGCGAGGGGACCGTACGAGCCGATCGTGTCGTCGTCACCGCGGGACCGTGGGCGCCGGAGGTGCTGGCCTCGCTGGGGTTGCCCTTGACGGTGCGGCGTGTTCTCGTCGTGCACGTCGAGCCGCGGCGACGCGAGTTGTTCGAGTTGGGGCAGCTGCCCATCTTCTTGCTCGACGTGCCGGAGGGCGAGTACTATGGCTTCCCGTGGCTCCCGGAACAAGGGGTCAAGTTCGGTCGGCACGACGATGGCGAAGCGTGCACGGCCGAGACGGCGCGGCGGGAGGTGCGCGATGACGAGATCGCCCACATGCTGGCGGTGCTGGGTCGGTATCTTCCCGAGGCCGCTGGGTCGGTGCTGATGCCGGTGACGTGTCTCTACACGATGACGCCCGACGGGCATTTCGTCGTCGATCGGCATCCGGAGTGGCCACACGTCGTCTTCGCTGGCGGCTTTTCCGGTCACGGATTCAAGTTCGCGCCGGTCATCGGCGAGGCGTTGGCCGATCTCGCGGTCGAGGGGCGTTCCGAACTGCCGATCGGTTTCCTCGGAGCAGGCCGGTTCGGGACACGGCATCAGTAAAAGCGTGTCCGGGTACGGTGGTACGGCGGTGCATCGGGCGGCAGCGACTGGCCGAGTTGCCAGAGGGCCCAGTCGACCTGCCAGGCGGCCGCTGGTTGGCCACGGGCGTGCAAGCGAGCGACGAGTTCGTCGACCGCACAGACGGTCGCCGCCCGGATCTCGACTTCCTCGGGAGAACCGGCCGGGATCTCCTCGCGTGCGTCGATGCGGCGTGCCAGGGTTTCCTCGTAACGGAGCGCACCGTAGAAGCGGAGTACCTGCGGCAGCTTGTAATCGGCGAACGCGGTGAGTGCATCGAGGTCGTGGAAGGAACCGAGTTCGCGACCGTGAAAGGCACCGGCGAGGTCGGTGCAGAGGAGTTGCGCACGTTTGTAGAACGGCACGACGAGACCGTCGTACGACGCGATGTCGCGAAACGAGGGGAAGACCTCAGTGACCAGACGCACCAGCGTGGCGGCGCTCCCGTCTGCACGGCGGACGAGGTGCGCGAACTGGCCGTCGCAAGCTGTACGAAGTCCCCGTGCGACTTCCCGGACGTGCTCGATACGGCAGGTGAGCAAGGGGATCGTTCCCTCGCCCGCGAACAGGTCGGTGATCTGGTCGTCGGTGAGCTGGGCGAGGTACCCGGCATCGTAGAGCGGCTGCCCGCGTTCGAGTGCGCGTCGCAGGGCGGCGGCCAGGGCCCAGTAGCCGTCGTAGAGCTGGTCTCGATAGCGGATGCGCCAGCGCGGTTCCCCCCAGAAGCAGAAGTTCAGCGCGTCGAGGAGGAGAACGTAATTGGCGGTCTGCTCGGGCGTCCCACGCCAGTGGAGCGGGTGATCCCAGTCCGGGAGATCGGGGAGCGGGCTGGGAAGAACCGAGAGGATGCTCTCGATTCCAGCCGGATCGAGCTGCACCCAGCGGGCACGCTGGAGGACCATGCGCGTCGCCGCCCGGATGCCGAGCGGATCGGGCAAGTTGTGCTGTGTCGTCGGCAACGAGACGCTCCCGTTCCGTCGTACGACGAGGCCGAAAATGGGAGGATCCGGCTACGCGAGCGCCGAACCCGCTCCAGTATACTGGCGGTGCGATGCCGCTCGCTGCCGTTCATGGGGGATGAGGATGAGCGCCATTCCGCTGGCCGAAGCTGTGGAGAAGGCTCGGCGCGCGATCGACGAGGCGAGATGGAGCGAGGCGAAGGCGATCGTCGAGGCGGTCCGGTCGGCTGCACCCGAGGCAGCGACGACGCAGCTTCTCTGGGGCCGGATCCTGCTCGAGGAGGATGCCGAGGCAGCCGAGCGTGTCCTGCTGCGGGCGATCGAGATCGATCCGGAGGATGCTGAGGTGTGGGCGTTGCTGGCAGAGGCACGGCGACGCCGAGGGGAACGCGAGACGGCGCGGACGCTGCTGCAGGTGGCTTGGGAGTGCGCTCCCTGGCAGCGGGAGTATGCGGAGCGGCTGGCCGCCTGGTATCGCGAGGACGGCCGAGACGGACAATTGTGGCTGTCGCGAGCGGCGCTCGCCGCCCTGTACGTGAGCCAGGGGTGGTGGACACGAGTAGGCGAGGAATGCCGTACGCTGCTCGAAGAGGGAGGCGAGCGGTGGGATCTCCGTCAGCGCCTCTGTCTCGCCCTCTGGTGGCTCGGCGCGCGCGACGAAGCAGCGGCGCAGGCGGAAGGGATGCTGGCCGAGCGGCCGGAGGCGGTCGGCGCGCTGATCGTCGCGGCACTGGCCGCACGCGAGCGCGGCGATGAGGTGACCGCCCGTCAGCATCGCGAACTGCTCTGGGCGCTCGATCCGTTGGGGGAAGCGATCACCCGGTACGTACCGGAGGAGCGGTGGGAAGAGCGCGCGTGGCTCGGGGTAGCCGAACCGGTGCTGGTAGAGGAACGGTGGACAGTGCCGTCAGTGGGAGAGACAGCGCTTCTGTGGGAGCTGCCGACGGACGAGGAACTCGCGGCTGCGCGGCCTCCGGATGCGGAGCTGGAGGAGGCGTTGGCGTTCGAGATCGGTCTCGCGACTGAGGAGGCTGCGACCGGTGCTGTCGGCGCGGCCGAAGCGGAGAGCGAGCCGGTGGAGGCGGGAGTACTGGAGCAGTGGGAACTGCCGAGCGAGGAGGAGATCGAGGCAGCACGGCCGCCCGCTGAAGTCGAGCGTGGGTGGACGAGCATGCTCGAAGAGTTGGTATCGAGCGGAATCGAGCCACTGGCGATCGAAGGGCTGGAATCCGCCGAGGAAGCGCCGGCCGGTGCAGCACCGCCGGGAGCCGAGGTCGTTACCGAGACCGTGCTTCCGGGGATGACGGCGGAAACGGCGGCGCCGGAGACAGTAGCCGGAAACGAAGAGGCGGTGGCCGAAGCCGGGGAGATGGCGACGGAAGCTGCGGAAGCTGCGGCCACTTCCGTGGAGCGCGCGGTTGTTGAGGAGCCGGTGGTCTCAGTGAGTGCTGCTGCAGCGGAGGAGAGCCAAACTCGTGACCGTGGTGAGGAGCTGATCACGTCGGCAGAAGGGGAATTCGAGCGGCTTCTGGCGACGGGTGCGGTGGAGGAAGCAGTGCGGCTGGCGCAGCGCGTGGTGCATCGCGGTGGGGAGGAAGCGGAGGCGCTGATTCCGCACCTGGAGCGGTTGGTCGCCGAAGGGGGGCGAGGAGCGCGGCAGGCGGCGATGGCACTGGGTGCCTTCTACCGGCGGCGCGGAGAGACGGGGCGGGCATCGCGATACTACGAGTTGGCGTTGCGGCTGCGCAGCGAGTAGGCTGGAGAACAGTTGAGCGGTTTGGGTGCGGGCGCGTGGGCGCCCGCGTTCGTTGCCGGAGGGTAGGAGCGTGGAGCGGTCGCTCATCATCGTGAAGCCGGACGCGGTCCAGCGTGGTCTGATCGGGGAGGTCCTGCGGAGGCTGGAGCAACGGGGTCTCCGATTCGTCGGGCTGAAGCTGATGTGGGTCGATCGGGAGCTGGCCGAACGGCACTATGCCGAGCACCGGGGGAAGCCGTTCTTCGAGGAGCTGCTGTCGTTCATCACGTCGGGACCGGTCGTGGTCGGTGTGGTCGAAGGGCCGCGTGCGATCGAGGTGACCCGGAAGACGATGGGGAAGACCGATCCTGCGCAAGCCGAGCCGGGAACGATCCGGGGTGATCTCGCGCTCTCGATCGCGCAGAACGTCATTCACGGGTCGGACAGCCCGGAGAAGGCGGCATACGAGATCAGTCTGTTCTTCCGGGAAGACGAGCTGGTGAGCTACGAGCGGGCGATCGACCGGTGGATCATGGGCTGACCCGAGTGTTTCACGTGAAACACCGACGGGGGCACCACGAGGGTGCCCCCGTCTCGCTTCAGCTGTCGCTCTGCCGGATGATCAACGGATGCTTGTGCCAGGCTGCCAAAAGACGAGCGACTTCGTCGCGCAACTCGATGTCGGAGATACTTGGGTCGATCTCCTCGCTCTCTTCATACGGCTCGCCACCGAACCACTCCCGTCCGGCTGAGGTGTGGACCAGCGTGCGGTGCAGGATCCGTTCTCGCCGTAGGACGGTTCTCTCCCCTTCCCGGGCGATATACAAGCCGAAGCCCGGTGCCAGCGCGATGCCGACGACGCCGTGGTCGGGGTCGTCCACGAGTACCGGATACCCTGGCACCGTCCGGTCAGCGAGCTGTTCCGCGATACGCCGGAGCATCGGCAACAGGCGCTGTCGCAGCGAGACAAAGCCGTCTAGACTCGTCATCGATCAGGCTCCCTCGTTCCTCCGGTACCCCTGTCCGTCGAGACCGAAGAGACGAAATCCCAGCCGCACGGCTGGTCCGACCGTCAGCGCGACGACGATCGTTCCCACGCCGAACGACCCACCGAGCACGATTCCGGCCAGCGTGACCGATACCTCGAGTGCCCACCGGACCCACCCGACCGACCATCCTGTCCGGCGTGCCAGCGCGAGCATCAGACTATCACGCGGGCCAGCACCGAAGTCCGCTCCGATGTACATGCCGGTGGCGATACCCAAGAGCAGCACCGACAGTACCACTTCGATCGTACCACTCACGGGTGACGTCGCTGCGGGAACCCAGTTAAGCCACAGCAGTACATCCATGAACACACCGATCAGCACGAGGTTCGCGAGTGTTCCGATACCTGGGGGCACGCCGAGCAGCCAGCTCACCGCGACGACGAAGGCACTCACCACGATGCTGGCCTGCCCGACCGTCAAGAACGTGTGCTTGGCCAGTCCATCCTGGAAGACGACCCAGGAGTAGGCACCCAGGCCACTCTGAAGCCCGAGCACCAGCGCGAGGGCGAAAAGAAAGAGCCCGCCGAGCAGCATCGTCCATCGGCCCAGCAGCGATCCCACGCTCCGCTCCTGTCCGATCCCGACCCGCACCATCAGGAACCGACCGTTTCCAACCGTACCCTCGCGCGTTCTCGTCGATGTGGGCAGAGGGTGTCCATGTCGACGCGCATTCCCGCGGTTTCTCCGTTCTCTACTCTCCCAGCCGACCGGCATCGTGCAGCTGCCACTGGCCTTCTTTGCTGCCGACTCGCCACGGTGGGCGTGGTTCCGGCACACTGTACCATCGCGTGCTGCGCGTCGCACGCCGACGACAGAATCGTCTAGTGGGAAAGGAGGTCCCGTGACCACGCCGACGCTCCGGATCCTCGGTATCCCCGGTAGTCTGCGGCGGCAGTCGTACAACCGCGGCCTGCTCCTCGCCGCGCAGGAACTCGCCCCACCCGGGGTCACGATCGAACTCTACGAACTGCACGACCTGCCCCTCTACAACCAGGACCTGGAGGAGGCTGGTCCTCCCGAGTCGGTCCTGCAGTTCAAGCGTGCGATCGCCGAGGCCGATGCCCTGCTCATCGCGACGCCCGAATACAACTGGAGCGTACCTGGCCCGCTCAAGAACGCCATCGACTGGGCGTCGCGCCCGCCAGCCATCAGCCCGCTGCGGCGCAAGCCGGTCGCGATCATGGGCGCAACGACCGGCCTCTTTGGGACGGTTCGCGGCCAGCTCGCCCTGCGGCAGGTCTTCCTCTCGACCGAGTCGTATGTCCTTCCGAAACCGGACGTCCTGGTGCGCGACGCTGCCAGCCTGTTTCGGGACGGTCGGCTGGTCGACGAACCGACGCGCCAAATGATCCGCCAACTACTGGAAGCGCTGGTCGCCTGGACGCTCCGCTTCCGCGATTAGTCGTGCGCTTCGGGAACCCATCCTGGTCGCACTGGGAGACCACGCGCCCGCAACGCGTCGAGGGCCGCCAGTAGCCGCTCGCGGCGCAGTCGATCCGACGCAGTGTCGAGCAATGGGAGCTGGAGTGCTCGCTCGGACAGGCCGGTCATCCGCACGCCGAGCAGCCGCACCGGCTCCCGCTCCTTTGCCAGGAGCACGCGGACAAGTTCGCGAGCCACCTGCCCGATGACCGCTCCGTCCGCTGACGGTTCTCCCAGGGCTCGCTGGCGTGTCATGGTACGAAAATCGGCGAAGCGGACCTTGACGACGACGATCCGCCCCTGCAGACCGGCCGACCGTAGCTCGCTGGCCACGCGGTCAGCCAGGCGCAGTGTCTCCGCCTCGATCTGTCTCGGATCGCTGAGATCCTGTGCGAATGTTTCCTCGTGCCCGAGCGACTTGGGTACCTTGCGCCCGACGCCGACCGGTCGGAGATCCCGACCGGAGGCGAGCTCGCGCACCAGATCGGCGCGGCGCCCGAAGACCGGCTCCAGGAGATGGGATGGGGCTGCTGCCAGCTGTCCGAGCCGCTCGATTCCGAGCCGTCGAAGTTCTGTCGCAGCTCGCGGCCCGATACCAGGCAGAACCTCAACGGGAAGCGGTGCCAGGAACGCCGCTTCCGCCCCCGGCTCGACGAGGCGAAACCCGTTCGGCTTGGCCAGCTCTGCGGCGATCTTCGCCACAGTCCGGTTGGTCGCTGCGCCGATCGTCGCCGTCAGCCCGAGTTCCTGCGCGACGCGAGCGCGCAGCTCCTCGCCGGCGCAGCGAACCGTATCAGGCCAGCGGACGCGCTTTCCGATCTCGAGGCACGCTTCGTCGATACTCAGCATCTCGATCCGATCGGTCAGACTCCCCAGCAGCTGGCGAAAAGACCGCGAGAGTTCCCGATAGTAGGCACTGTCGGTTCGCAGGACGATCGCCTCCGGGCAACGCCGGCGCGCCTCGACCAGCGCCATACCGGATCGGATACCGAACTGCCGTGCTTCGTAGCTCGCCGAGGCAACGACGGCGCGCGATCCGTGTCCGGCGACCAGAACGGGACGCCCGCGTAGTTCCGGACGCCGCCGGAGCTCGGCGGCGACGAAGAACATGTCGAGATCGACGTGTAGAACGGCCCGCCCGACGCTCATCTGTGCGAGGAATACCTCCGTACTGCTTCCCGGCGAGACGAACGGACTGAGTCGCTTTGGCCAGTCGCTCCGTCGAACGGGGGAGCGCTGCTCCCATCTCCTTACCTAGCCACACTAGGAATGCTACCCCAGGACCCATACCCCTCCGAAACCCTACCGGTCCCTCACCAATCGCGCTCTCCCCTGGCGGCACCGACCCTGTCGATCTCTTCTCCTGTCGGCCGGTGGTGGAGCCGCCGCGGGAGAGGAACTGTCGATGACTCGCCGGATCACTGTCTCGAGCTGGATCGTCCTCATCGCACTCATTGCCTTCTCACCGATCCCGTCCGGCCCGGTCGCTGCCGCCAGTCCGACTGGCTACGAGGTCGCTCCGGTGTTCCAGGACTTCTACCAGCGCTGGGGTGGTGTGCCAGTCTTCGGCTACCCACTCGGCCCAGCGACCTTCGAGAACGGGTATCTCGTCCAGTACTTCGAACGCCAGCGATTCGAGTATCACCCTGAGTATGCCGGTACGGACTATGCCGTGCTGCTCGGCCTCCTGGGGAAGGAAGTCGCCACGCGTGAGGGGCGTGACCTCCGTCCGGTGGCTCCTGTTCCAGGTCGACGCTACATCGCCGAGACCGGTCACACGATCGCGCCCGAGTTTCTCTCCTATTGGGAGAACCGCGGTGGTGTCCGGTTGTTCGGCTATCCGATCACCGAGCCCTTCTGGGAGAACGGGCTCCTGATCCAATACTTCGAGCGCGCTCGCTTCGAATACCACCCGGAGCTGGCCGGAACCGAATGGGCTGTCCTGCTCGGTCGCCTGGGTGCCGAGCTCTGGGCTGAACGGAATCGCGACGTCGCCTATCAGGGTAATTCGCTGGCACTGCAGCTAGCTCAGCTGATCAATGACCGCCGTCGCGCTACCGGCCTCGCTCCACTGACGCTCGACACCACCTTGACGGCGGTCGCCCAGCAGCGCAGCGACGATATGGCTCGTCGTGGGTATTTCGCGCACGTCTCTCCGGAAGGGCAGACGGCCTTCGATCTCATCGCGGCGACCGGCATACCGTGGCGCTACGCCGGCGAGACGTTGCAGCGCAATAATTACCCGTTGGCCCAAACGGCTGCCGAGGCGGCCCGCTCGCTCTTCGCCAGTCCGGCACATCGCGACATCCTGCTCGACCCACGCTTCACCCACTTCGGCGTGGCCGAGGCGACCGCCAGCGATGGTATGCACTACTACACGGTGGTCCTGATCCAGCAATGACGGGGGCGAGGCCCCGTTTTCGTCCCTCCGTACCACACCGGCGGGAGTGGTTCGCTGGTTGTGCTTCGACTGTGCGCTTCGGAATCGTCCGCTGATCGCGTGCGGGGGTGTCCGTCCTCAGAAGTTGGGTGCTCGCTTTTCTAGGAAGGCGCGCACCCCTTCGCGGTAGGCTTCTCCGCTGTAGACGCTCTCCAGCAACTGCCGGTACCGCTCGTCCCGCTCGTCGTCCCCACTCGTCGCCAGCTGCAACACGGCCTTGGTCGCCCGGATGGTGTCCGGTGAAAGCGCGGTCAGGTGTGTCACCCACTCCCGAACTCGTGCCTCCAGTCGGTCGACGGCGACGACCTCGCTGACGAGTCCGAGCCGGTGGGCTTCCCCCGCATCCACTAGCTCGCTGCGCAGGACCAGCTCGACGATCTTCCCCGGCGGCAGGAGACGCAGGAGCGCCCGGCACTCGCCGAGGCCCGGCATGACGCCCAGCCGGGCGATCGGCAGTCCCAACCGAGCATCCTCGGTCGCGATCCGGAGATCGCACGCCGCAGCCAGCTCGAGACCACCCCCGACCGCGATACCGCGGATGACCGCGATCACGGCCTGCGGTGCGTCCATGATCGCGCGGAGTGCCGCAGCGACTGCTGCGTCATACGCTGCGGCTGCCGCACCGCCGGTTCGCAGGTCAGGAAACTCGCGAATGTCGGCGCCAGCGCTGAACGCTCGCTCGCCTGCCCCACGCAACACGATCACGCGGACGCTCCGGTCTGTCACCAGCTCCTGCACTGCGTGCGCGAGGTCCCGCCACATGGCGAGCGTCAGTGCGTTCAGTGCTTCCGGCCGGTTGAGCACGATGGTTGCGACGGGACCGCTCCGTTCCAGCAACAGCTCGTTCATCGGACAGCTCGCTCTCGCGTCACTGGTCCGAGCACGACCGCGCCGTCACGAGCCAATGCAGCGATCGTCGACTCGTCGTACCCGAGCTCCGCCAGAATCTCTGCAGTGTGTTGGGCGAGCAACGGCGGGGAGCGGCGGATGACCGGCGGTGTCTGCGACAACTCGATCGCTGGTCCCACCAGCCGGATCTGGCCCGCGAGTGCATGCTCGACCGTGCGTACGATGCCGAGGTACTGGACCGGCTCGCTCTCCAGCGCTTGCCCGACCGACCAGATCGGGCCACAGGCGACGCCGGCCCGGCTGAGTCGTGCGACCCAGTTCGCTACGGTATCGGACTGTAGTGCCGCTTCGAGCGCTGCATTGATGGCAGCCCGGTTGGCGACCCGGTCGGCATTCGTCCGGAAGCGTGGATCCTCCAGCCACTCGGGATGACCGACCTCTTCAGCGAGGCGGCGCCACATCTGCTCGTTGGCGATCGCGATGTTGATGTACCCGTCCGCACAGCGGAAGGTACCGTACGGGGCAGCGACCGGATGATCGTTCCCCTCCAACCCCGGCTCGCTGCCGTCGGCCAGGTAGCGACCGGCCTGGAACGTCAGGACACCGATCACCGCACCCAGCAACGACGTGTCCACTCGTTGCCCGACTCCGCTCCGTTCCCGCTCGTAGAGCGCAGCCAGCACACCGTAGGTCGCGAACAGGGCAGCCAGGATGTCAGCGATCGCGATACCGACTCGGACCGGACCGCTCTCCGGCTTGCCGGTCACGCTCATCAAGCCCGACATGCCTTGCGCGACCTGGTCGAAGGCCGGCACGTCAGCCCAGGGGCCGCGGGGGCCGTAACCCGTCACCTGGCAGTAGATGAGGCGTGGATTCAGTGCACGCAGGCTCGGCTCGTCCAACCCGAGGCGCTGCATGGCACTCGGCCGGAAGTTCGTCACCAGGACATCGGCTCGCGCCGCGAGGTCGCGCGCAAGCTTGGCCCCTTCCGGGTGCTTGAGATCGATCACGATGCTCCGCTTGTTCCGGTTCACGGAAAGAAAATACGGGCTCTCGCCCGCGACGAACGGTGGGCCGTACCCACGAGCGGGATCGCCCTGCGGCGGCTCGATCTTGATGACGTCGGCTCCCAGATCGCCCAGCAGCATCGTACAGAGCGGGCTCGATACCGCCTGTCCGAGCTCGATGACCGTGAGCCCATCGAGCGGCAGCTGTCGTGTCCGGTCAGCGGCCATCGGTGTCTCCCTCCTCTTCGTGTTCGCCTTCAGCCGGCTCGTGTTCACCTCGGAGCGTCACCGCGTACCGATACAGTTCTCGTCTCGGCAGTCCGGTCTGCCGCGCCAGTTCGCGAGCGATCACGCTCGGTGCCTCGCCTGCCGCGATGCGGTCCACGATCAGACGCCGAATCGTCTCGTCGCTCGGGGGCGCTGGTCGCGCGGCCTGTCCAGCTACGACGAGAACGAATTCACCGCGCGGCTCGTGCTGCTCGTAGAACGCGACGGCCTGACTGAGCATCAGACGCTGTACCTCCTCGAACTGCTTCGTCAGTTCGCGGCACACAGCGACCGGTCGATCGCCGAGAATCTCGAGAGCGTCCTGGAGTGTCTCGCGGAGCCGATGGGGTGCCTCGAACAGGATCAGCGGATAGTGCACGCTTGCCAGCTCGGCCAGTCGCTCGCGCCGCTCCTTCTGACGCCGCGGCAAAAAGCCCGCGAACACGAACCCGTCCGAAACCAGGCCAGAGACCGCTGCTGCTGCGGTGACAGCCGACGGGCCGGGAACGACGACGACCGGATACCCTGCTCGGGCTGCTGCCTGGACCAGTTCCGCTCCGGGATCGGATACGCCTGGCATACCGGCATCGCTGACGAGAGCGACATCTCCTTCTGCCAGGGCAGCCAGGAGCTGGCGGAGACGGGCCGGGCCGCTGTGTGCATGGAAACTCACCACCGGTGTCGCGATGCCGTAGCGACCCAGGAGCTTCCGCGTCTGGCGCGTATCCTCCGCTGCGATGAGCCGCACCTCCTTGAGGACGCGCAACGCGCGCAACGTGATGTCTTCGAGATTTCCGATCGGTGTGCCCACCAGATAGAGTGTTCCCATTTGCCTGCCTGGCACCGACTCCGTATGCTTAGCCGTACGGACGCTCGCGGTGCAACACCGCTCTGGAGAGGCCCCACGATGGACTCGACCCGCGAGATCATGTTGCAGTCCGGGTCATTGTACCGGAAGTACCGGCCGCAGACGTTCGACGAGCTGGTCGGCCAGGAGGCGATCGCCCGCACGCTGCGCAACGCTGTCGCGCTCGGTCGGGTCGCGCACGCCTACCTCTTCTGTGGGCCGCGCGGTACCGGCAAGACGAGCACAGCACGGCTCCTCGCCAAGGCTGTCAACTGCCTCGCTCCCGACCCCAACCAGCGGCCGTGCAACCAGTGCGCGGCCTGTCGGGCGATCGCGAGCGGCGCAGCAGTCGATATCGTCGAGATCGACGCCGCTTCCAACCGCGGCGTGGACGACATTCGTGATCTGCGCGAGAAAGTCAAGTACGCGCCGGTCGAGTTGCGCACCAAGTTCTACATCATCGACGAAGCCCACCAGCTCACCCGTGACGCGTTCAATGCCTTTTTGAAGACGCTGGAAGAGCCGCCGCCCCATGTCGTCTTCGTGCTGGCGACGACCGAACCGGACAAGCTGCCTGATACGGTCGCATCGCGTTGCCAGCGTTTCGATTTCCGGCGGCTCCCGATCGACCGTGTGGTGGAGCGCCTGCGCTTCGTCTGCGCGCAGGAAGGGCTCGCGGTCGACGACGCCGTCCTCGCGCTGATCGCTCGCCGGGCGACCGGTAGTCTGCGTGACGCCCTCGGCCTCCTCGAGCGACTGGTCGTCTTCGTTGGTGAGCGCGCCGGGACAGCTCCGATTACGCTCGACTTGGCACTGGATGTGCTCGGTGGCAGCCGCCACGAGCGGCTGGCTGAGCTCGTGGGAGCGATAGCTGACCGCGATGCTGGACGGGCGCTCCGCGCTATCGCTGCCGCCGCCGATGCGGGCGAGGATCTTCAGCAGTTCGGTCGCGATCTGACTGCCTTTGTCCGCAGTCTGCTCCATATCCGGGCCGGTGGTGCCGATCCGCTCCTTCCCGAGGAGAGCGGCAAGCTGGCCCAACGCTTCACGCTGGCCGAACTCGCTGTGGTGCTCCGCAAGCTCACCGGCTTCGACGTACCGCTGCCGCGCTCGGGTGTCGATCCGCAGCTTCTTCTCGAATTGACCGTCGTGGAAGCGATCCTGGCACTCGATCAGGCGCAAGTCACAGCTCCAGCCACCTCCGCCGATCGCACCGCAGCCGCGCCGCGGCCAGCCTCTGTGCCAGTGGCACCAGCAAGTCCAGCTGTTTCCCGCGGGGACGGTCATATCACGCAAGCGTCCTCGTCCGCAGGCGCGCCGTCTCGTGAGCAGTCGGGCGCAGCGGCAGACGAGGACACGCTGCTCGAGCAACTCGTTCTCCGTTGGGCGGCTATCCGCCGTGAGTTGCGGAGTGCCAACAGCAAGGCGGCTGCGCTCCTCGCCGATGCCGAGCCGCGTCTCGTTCGCGGTGACGAGGTGATCCTCGCTGCACCGTACGAGTTCCACCGGCGGCGCATCAACGAGGAGACGGAATTGCGCCGGGTGATCGAGCGGGTGCTGTCGCGTCATCTCGGTCGCCCTTGCCGGGTCGTCTGCGTCGCACCGGAAGAGGTCGAAACTCTCCGCAAGCGGGGCGGGAACGAGTCCTCCCGCCACGAGAGCGCCGACGAGGCAGGCGCTGCCGGCGGCCGTGTCGAGGAGGAGGATGCTCCTGATCCCCGGGCGCTGAGCGGGGACGACCTCCGGCGACTGGAGGCGGCCAAGGCGATTTTCGACGCTGTGGAGCTATCGTGACGAACTCTCGAAAGTAGGTCGTACCGGAGGGGTGTCTAGCACATGAGCGCACAGTCGTCTCCCACATGGTTCCTCTGGGGCACCGCTACGGCGGCCTATCAGATCGAGGGTGCGGTGCACGAGGATGGTCGTGGCCCCTCGATCTGGGACACCTTCAGCCACACTCCCGGCAAGGCCTTTCAGGGGCAGACTGGTGACATCGCCTGCGACCACTATCATCGCTGGCCGCAGGATATCGAGCTGATGCGTCAGCTCGGGGCGCAGGCCTACCGCTTCTCGATCGCCTGGCCGCGCATCTTTCCGGAGGGTTCTGGGCGAGTCAACGAGCGCGGTCTGGACTTTTACGATCGCCTCGTCGATGCGCTGCTCGAGGCCGGCATCGTTCCGTTCGTCACGCTCTATCACTGGGATCTGCCCCAAGCCTTGCAGGATCGTGGTGGTTGGGCCGAGCGTGCAACGGTCGAGGCCTTCGTCACCTATGCGGAAACTGTGGCGAGACGGCTCGGTGACCGCGTCCGGTACTGGATCACGCACAACGAACCGTGGGTCGTTGCCTACCTCGGTCACTACCTGGGCGTGCATGCACCAGGAATCAGCGATCTCGCGACAGCCATACGCGTCAGTCACCATCTCCTCGTCTCGCACGGTTTGGCGGCGCGAGCGATCCGCGCTGTCGCACCGCAGGCCGAGGTCGGGATCACGCTCAACCTCTCACCGGTCGTTCCCGCTTCCGACGCCGTGGCTGACCGGGCTGCAGCGAAGGCCTACGATGGGATTCTGAACCGCTGGTTCCTCGATCCGCTCTTCGGGCGTGGCTACCCCTCGGATACGCGGCGCCTGCTCGGTGCGTTCTACGATCCGCCTGAATCCGACTATGACACGATCGCTGAGCCGCTCGACTTCCTGGGAGTCAACTACTACACCCCAGCCTTCGTCGGCTCGGCATCGGACCAGTCCTCGGGTGCTTTCGGCCTTCGCCTTCTCTCGCCCGAGGAACTGCACGCCCGTGGATACGAGTTGACCGACATGGGTTGGGCGGTCGTTCCGGACGGCCTCGAGCAGCTGCTCGTTCACCTGCACCGCGAATACCGCCCGCGCGCGATTTTCATCACCGAAAATGGGGCTGCATTCCGGGACGAAGTGGTCGATGGTGTCGTCGCGGATGACCGCAGGATCGCCTACCTAGTCGGGCATATCGCAGCCGTGCAGCGGGCACGCGAGGCGGGTGTGCCGGTCCACGGTTACTTCGTCTGGTCGTTCCTCGACAACTTCGAGTGGGCACACGGTTACAGCAAGCGGTTCGGCATCGTCTACGTCGATTACGCGACTCTCGCCCGCTTGCCGAAGGCGAGCTTCCACTGGTACCGCCAACTGATCGCGAACGGTGGACTGCCGGACAGGTGAGCGGTGACGTGCTACACTCCGGCCCGGCAGAGGGGAGGAATCGCGATGCGGCTGAGCCGGGAGATCGTCGATCATGTGGCGATGCTCGCTCGCCTGGGGCTCACGGAAGAAGAGCGCGAGCGCATGCGCGAGCAACTGTCCTCGATTCTCGAGCACGTGAGCCGCATTCAGGAACTGGATACGGAAGCGATCCCGCCCACGGCACAGGTGATCGCGCTGCAGAACGTGTGGCGCGAGGACGAAGTGCGTCCCTCCCTGCCGGTCGAGGCGGTACTGGCGAATGCCCCCGAAAGCGAGGATGGCTTCTTCCGCGTGCATGCGGTACTCGAGCAGAGCTGAAGGAGTAGCCCGGTGACGAGCGAACTCATCCGTCTGACTGTGGCGCAAGCCCGGGTCTTGCTCGATCAGCGCGAGGTGAGTGCGGTCGAGCTTGTCGAGGCGCATCTCGCCCAGATCGAGCGGCTCGAACCGCAGCTCCACGCCTTCATCACGCTCACGCCGGACCTCGCACGACGGCAGGCCGAGGAAGCGGATCGGCGGATCGCCCGCGGCGAAGCCTCGCTCCTGACTGGCATTCCGATCGCACTCAAGGACAACCTGTGCACGGTGGACGCACCGACAACGGCAGGTTCTCGTATCCTCCAGGGGTTCGTCTCGCCATACGATGCGACGGTCGTCGCGCGGCTCCGCGAGCAGGGGGCGGTCTTCCTCGGCAAGACGAATACCGATGAGTTCGCGATGGGTTCCTCCACCGAGAACTCGGCTTATGGGCCGACACGGAATCCGTGGGATCTCGACCGGGTACCTGGCGGCTCGAGCGGTGGCTCGGCTGCAGCAGTTGCCGCTGGGGAAGCCATGATCGCGCTGGGTTCCGATACCGGCGGCTCGATCCGGCAGCCGGCTGGATTCTGCGGCATCGTCGGGCTCAAGCCGACCTATGGCCGCGTGTCGCGGTACGGGCTCATCGCCTTTGCTTCGAGTCTCGACCAGATCGGTCCATTCGGCCGCACCGTCGAGGATGTCGCTCTCCTTCTCCAGGTGATTGCTGGGCACCACCCGGCCGATTCGACCTCGGTTCCGGTACCGGTGCCGGACTACCGAGCTGCGCTCACTGGCGAGATCCGCGGTCTCCGGATCGGTATTCCGGCCGAGTATCGGGTCGCCGGGATGGATCCGGCTGTCGAGCAGGTGATCGACCAGGCGCTGGCGACACTGCAGGAGCTGGGAGCCGAGTTGGTTCCGGTCTCGCTCCCCCATACCGAATATGCGCTCGCGACCTACTACATCATCGCTCCCTCGGAGGCCAGCGCGAATCTGGCACGTTACGATGGCATCAAGTATGGGTTGAGCCTGGCTGGCGAGACGCTCATGGAGCGGTACCTACGGACCCGTGGGGAAGGGTTCGGTCCCGAGGTCAAGCGACGGATCATGCTCGGTACCTATGCGCTCAGCGCTGGGTACTACGATGCCTACTACGTCAAGGCGCAAAAGGTGCGCACGCTCATCAAGCGCGATTTCGATCAAGCGTTCGAGCGAGTCGATGTGATCGCGGCACCGACCTCGCCGACCGTCGCGTTCCGCCTCGGTGAGCGCACTGCCGACCCATTGCAGATGTATCTCTCCGACGTCTTCACGATCCCGGCGAATATGGCGGGACTCCCAGCGATCGCTGTCCCATGCGGGTTCGCGCACGGCCTGCCGGTGAGCCTGCAGTTCATGGGGCGGCCGTTCGACGAGCCGACTCTCCTGCGCGTCGCCGACGCGTACGAGCGAGCGACCCCCTGGCATGCCGAGTGGCCGAAACTGGCGGTCGGAGTCTGAGCGATGGCGACTTCGCTCGCCTGGGTCCGGAACGCTCTGGTCGTTGCGATCGCCTTCGCGATCGCGCTCTACTTCGTGGTCGCCTTCGGTCAACAGGCCTGGCGCGCGCGGCAACTCGAGGCACAGGTGGCCGAGCGGCGTGCGGCGCTGGCGGCATTGGTGTCGGAACGTGACCAACTGGCGCAGCAGCTCGCCGAACTCGAGGGTGATCGGTATCGGGCCTATGTCGAGCGCACGGCGCGTCGGGAACTGAACCTCACCTATCCCGGCGAAACGGTCCTCCTCGTCCAGTGGCAGGATGCTTCGCGTCCTGTCCCAGAACCGACTGTCGTGCCGTCGCCGACCCCGCAGCCGAACTGGGCACGGTGGCTGGAGCGACTCGGCTTGCTTAGGCCCTGACCCTCAGGCATCGTCGAACGGGCGATGGTCGAGGAGCAAGGGCTGCTGCAACACGCCGCTGGCGAGCGCGAAGATGGCGGCTTGCGTGCGATCCTTCACTCCGAGCTTGTCGAACAACAGCGAGAGGCGATTCTTGACCGTGCTTTCCACCAGGCAGAGCGCTTCGGCGATTTCCTTGTTGCTGAGGCCGGAAGCGACGAGTTGCAAGAGCTGCGTTTCCCGGCGCGTCAGGCGCACGCCTGGTTGGGCTTCCTGGAGGACGCTCCAGCGCTGGACCTCGCGCAAGAGGAGGCCGCTGTAGCTCGGGCTGGCGTAACTGTCTCCTCGGAGCACGACGCGCACCGCATCGATCAGCTCATGCACGCTCGCTTCCGAGGCGACGAGTGCATCGACTCCAGCCCGAGCCAGCGCGAGGACGTATTCCTGGTCGCTTCCCAGACCGTAGACCACGATCTTCGGCGACGGACGGCCGTCTATGGTGGGAGCTTGCGGAATGCGTCGGATCGCTCGGATGAAGCGGACGAGCGGCGCGCCGTAGTGCGCCGAGACCAGAACGACGTCCGGGTGCTGCCAATCGACCAGGCTGGCCAGGCGAGCGAGCTCACCGGCTTCTGCGACGACACGCAAGCCTTCCGTCGCTTCCAAGAAGTGACGCAGGCTCTGGCGCACAGCGGCCTGGGGGTCCGCCACCACCAGCGTGGGAGTCGGTTTGCGTTGTTCCTTCCGATTCGTGCTCACCGCCAAGAGCCGAAACCTTCCAGGAGAGGTCCGATTCGTCCTTCTGGTGTAACGGCCCGTTCGTGAGAACGGCACAGAGGACTTTCGGGCTACTCGCGAGACCGGAAGGGCGAGGCAGCGCGGCGCACCGTTTGCGGCGTCGTCCACGAGCCTCCAACGCACGCTCCGACCCGCACGCGGCTGGACAGTCCGCTCGGCTGTCGGGTACCGTTCCGGCAACGAGAGGATGACCGCGGTCGATGGGTACGAGCGATACCGATGCGTCGCTGGTCGCAGCGGCGCGCAGTGGAGACCAGGCAGCATTCGCGGCTCTAGTACAGCGCTACCAGGGCCTCGTTTTCGCTGTGTGTGTCCGTCTCCTCGGTGATCGCGATGCAGCCGAGGACATCGTGCAGGAGGCATTCATCCGTGCCTACCTCTCGCTGGATCGCTTCCGGGGTACCAACTTCCGTTCCTGGGTCTTGCGGATCGCTCACAACGCTGCGCTCGATCACCTGCGTGCTGCTCGCCGTCATCCCCACCTGCCGCTCGAGCGAGCCCCCGAGCAACGGAGCCAAAGCGAGCCAGCGCTGCAGGTCGAGCAACACGGGCTGATCGCTGCGCTGGAGACAGCACTCGCCGCACTGCCGCCCGAGCAGCGAGCGGTCGTGGTGCTCGTCGATGTCGAGGGGCTCGCGTACGAGGAAGCGGCGGAGGTGCTCGGGATTCCAGTCGGAACGGTGAAGTCGCGGCTCGCCCGGGCACGAGTGCGGCTCCGCGCTTCGCTGGAGGCTGACCCGCGCGCGAGGGAACTGCTCGTCCTCACCGGACGTCTTCCTCATGATGTCGAGTCAGCCGGGCATGAGCGGGCGTCGGATGCGGAATGAGGTAGGCTGACGATGACACTCGGAACCGACCATCTGTCCGACGAACAACTGGCACTCCTGGCGACCGAAGTACCGGAACCGCCGCTCGCTGCTCACCTCGAGTCCTGCCCGGATTGCCGCGCGCGCTGGCAGGAGTACCAGGCCCTCGTGAGCGCGCTGCGGACGCTTCCGCGACCGGCGTTACCACGCGATTTCGTGTTCGATCCGCAGTCAGTGGTCAGGCTCCGCTCCGCGCCCTGGTGGTGGCGCTATCGTTTCCCGATCCGCGTGGCGACCCTGCTCGCTGCCACGTTCCTCGTCCTGCTGGTGACCAGTGCACTCGTCCTCGTTCCACCGAGTACGCAGCCGAACGAGCGCGTCACGGGCGTCGCGCGTTCGCCGGCGGCAGCCGTGCCGACCATGCACGCGACGCCGACCCTCGCCGAGGCTGGTGCTGGTGAGGAGGTCGCGCCTGCCGTTCAGGCGCTCGCAGCTTCTCCGGCAGCAGCGACCGAGGGGACTACCACAGCGCAGACAACGGTGCCCCCATCATCTTTGCCTCCTGAAGAACACGAGACGAGCCTGCGGCTCGGAGCAGCCGGACGATTCGTCCTGTATGGGGCGATCGCTGTCTTGACGATCGTCACTGTCCTCGGCCTCGTCATCGGCTTCCTGCTTCCTCTCGTGCGGCGGCCGCAGCAGTCCACGCACCTGCCATGACCCGATCGGAACCGCGCGGAGCCCTCTGTCGTCTTTCTCTCGGAACAGGAACGGAGTCGTTTCGAGAGGATGGCAGGAAATGAGACAGAGGTGGCTCACCGGTATCGGCGTGCTCGTATCGCTGGCTGTGCTCGGGTTGGTTCTCAACGTCTTCAGCTCGTTGCCACCGACGGACGGAGCGGCTGCTCAGGAAACCGCGATGCGCGAGCGCGTGATCAGTGTTTCGGGTGAGGGCAGGGTGACCCTTCCTCCCGATCGCGCGACGCTCACGCTCGGTGTCGAGGTCTTCGACGCGGACGCAGCCGCCGCACAACAGGCTGTCGCGAACCGCATGACTGCTGTACTTACCGTGCTCCGGCAAGCCGGAATCCCCGACAACTCGGTCAAGACCGTCCTCTACACGATCTCGGTCGAGCGCGACTGGCAGCAACCCGCTGCACCGGTCACGGGCTACCGCGTCACGCAGCTCGTCGAGGTCCAGGTGCAACCGGTCGACCAGGTCGGTCAGGTCTTGACACAAGCAGTCCAGGCTGGGGCGAACGTCGTCCAGCAGGTGAGCTTTTCGGTCGCGAACCCGGCTGCTGCGCTCCGTCAGGCCCGCGAACTCGCTGTCCGTGACGCGCACGACAAGGCGGCGCAGCTCGCTCAGCTCACTGGAGTCGGCTTGGGCGAGCCGGTGCGGATCGTCGAGTCGGTCTCGACTCCGCCCGTTCCGGTGCCTGCGGCGCGGGATGCTGTCGAGGTGGCCCCGGTTCCTGCCAGTGAAACGACCGTCGTCGTCTCGGTCTCGATCGACTACGCGATCCGCTGACCGCTCCCGGTAGGATTGAGCAGGCGACGGGTGGGACGAGTCGCGCTCGTCCCCTCGCGTGCTGGACTGGGCCGGTGAACGGGAGCGGCGATGCAGTCGACGCGACGCTCGTTCCTGCTCGGGATCGGTGGGCTCATCGTGGGTGGCTGTCGGCGTCGTGTCGCCGCTCTTTCGCTCGCGCCGGCTGCGAGCTATCCGGGTGGCCGGTATCTCGTCGAAGTCAGCGAACTCCGAGATCGTCTCGGCGAACCAGGACTCGTCGTCCTGGATGCGAGTCCCTTGCGCGACTATCTCGCCGGCCATCTGCCGGGTGCTCGTCACGTCTGGTGGCAGGACACGATCGAGGTACACAACGAGGTCTACGGGATGCTGGTCGGCGAACCGCGGCGCAGCCAGCTCTTGCGAGCGATCGGTCTGCATGCGACTGACGAGGTCGTCGTCTACGAGCGTGGCGACGGGCGCGGCGCCTGCCGGTGGTTCTGGTTCCTCAATGCCGTCGGCTTCGACCGTGTTCGCCTGCTCCATGGCGGCTTCGCTGCCTGGGTTGCGGCTGGCTTGCCGGTCACGCGCCATCTCCCACCGCCTGCACCGGCCGGGACGTTCCAACCGGAGCTCCGGTACGAGGTGCTGGCGGAACTCCCCGATGTCCTGGCAGCGCTCGAGGATCCAGCAGCGCGGATCGTCGATAACCGCAGCGCAGCGGAGCTCGCGGAAACGTGGCAGGGGCGCCTGCGACGAGGCCGCATTCCCGGTTCGGTCTCCGTTCCCTGGCCGTCGCTCCTCGCCGGTGACCCTCCGGTCGCGTTTCGTCCACCGGAGGAACTCGCAGCGCTATACCGGGCAGCTGGTCTCCAGCGCGAGCAACGCGTTCTCGTGTCTGGTCTCCACAGTCCGAATGCGGCGATCAGCTACGTCTCGTTGCGCCTGCTCGATTTTCCGAACGTCCGCGTCTACGACGGATCCTGGGCAGAATGGGGTGCGAGCGACGACCTTCCCATCGATCCACTGACTGTCTCGAGGCCGTGATCGAAGATCCAGCCGGTTCGGTCGTCCGGCATGTCTATGACCGGGCCAGCAGGACGTGGCGCACGTTCCCGCATCCGCATGCACGGCGGCCATGGCCGGCGAACTACGGCTATCTCGTGGGCACGTACAATCCTTCCGACGATGACAAGCTGGACGTCATCGTCCTGGCCAGCGTGCCACTGCCGACCGGGACGCGCGTGACCGTTCGCCCGGTCGGACTGCTCCGGCGAGCCAGCGGCGACGACAAGATCGTCGCCGTGCGGTGCGACGATCCGCGATATGGCTCGGTGCGGCGACTCGCTGAGGTGCCCACCGACGATCTTGCCCGCATCCTCGACTGGTTCGCGGATTGGGAGCAGCCGCTGCCGGAGCTGGCCGACGAAGAGGCTGCCTGGGCAACCGTCGAGGCAGCACGCCACTCGTGAGGAGGAGATCGCAGGATGTCGTCCTTCAGAGTCCTGGTAACGGGTGGAGCAGGGTATGTCGGTTCCTTCACGGTGCAGGCGCTGCAGGAGGCCGGGTACGAGGTCGTGGTCTACGACAATCTCCAGCAAGGCCACCGCGCGGCCGTCTCTGCGCCGCTCGTCGTCGGTGAACTCATCGACCGGGAAGCGGTGTTCGCCTGTTTCCGCCGCTGGCGGTTCGATGCGGTGGTGCATCTGGCGGCCTATACCTCGGTGCGCGAGTCGGTAGAGGATCCCAACAAGTACGTCGTCCACAACGTCGGAGGCTCGATCGTCTTGCTCGAGGCCTGCCTCGCGCATGACGTCCCGTACGTCGTGTTTTCGTCGACTTCGGAAGTCTACGGCGAGGCGCGCTACTTGCCGTTAGACGAGGATCATCCGACCGAACCGACGAACCCCTACGGTGCGACGAAGCTCCAGGTGGAGCAGTACCTGCGCTGGTACGATGCCGCCTACGGGCTACGCTCGATCAGCTTGCGCTACTTCAACGCGGCTGGAGCGGCACTCGATGGCTCGATGGGCGAAGACCACCGGCCGGAGGAACACCTGATCCCGAACGCGATCCGGGGGGCACTCGGCTTGCAGCCGTTTCGCCTCACTTCCGCACCGGTCGAGACGCCCGACGGCACGACGATCCGCGACTACGTCCACGTCCTCGATCTCGCCGATGCGCACGTGCGAGCGCTCGAAGCGCTCCGTCGGGGCCATCCGACGGACGTCATCAATCTCGGGAGCGGCGTCGGCTATTCGACCCGGCAGATCGTCGAGTTGGTGCAGGAGTTGACCGGTGTCCGGTTCCCGATCGAGCGGGGCGAGCCGCGCCCCGGTGAGCCGCCGGTCAAGTACGCCAGTTTCGCCAAAGCAGAACGCGTGCTCGGCTGGCGGCCCCGCTACGGGATCGAGGAGATCATCGCCTCGGCGGTTCGCTGGCACACGCGCTTCCCGCATGGGTATCCGGATTGAGTGGTCGATGGGAATCCGTCTCGCTCGTCTCTCCATCGTCGGTTTCAAGAGCTTCGCTGAGCCGCTCGAGCTCGTCTTCGATCCCGGTATCACGGCGATCGTCGGTCCCAACGGATCGGGCAAATCGAATCTGGCCGAAGCGATCGCCTGGGTGCTCGGCGAGCAGAGCGGCACGGCTGTCCGCAGTCGCCGGGCTGAGGACGTCATCTTCGCTGGTGGTCCCGGACGATCGCCGCTCGGTATGGCCGAGGTAACGCTCGTGCTCGAGCAGGACGGCGAAGAACTCGGCCTGCCATTCCGGGAAGTGAGCCTGACCCGTCGCATCTTCCGCGACGGGGAAAGCCAGTATCTCATCAACGGTACCCGCGCCCGCTTGCGTGACGTCCTCCGTATCGCTGCAGTCCTCCGTGCCGACTGGATCATCGTCCGGCAAGGTGCTGTCGATGCCTTGCTCGACCAGCGCCCGGCGGAGCGCCGCGACTACCTGGAACACGCAGCAGGCCTCTCGACCCTCCGCCTGCGCCAGGCCGAGGCACGCCAGCAGCTCAGCGAGGCCGAGCATCACGCCCGGCGACTGGAGGATCTCCTGCACGAACTCGAGCCGCACGTGCAGGCGCTGGCCACTGCAGCCGAGCGTGCCCGGGAGGCGCTGGCCCTCCGGGATGCACTGCGCGATGCGACCATCCGGCTCTTCGCCGCCCGCTGGCAGGAGGCGCACCGGCAGATCGAATGTGCCCGCGCGCGACTCGTGGAACTGGACGAACAGCGGCGCATACTGCAGGCCCAGCACGACGAATGCACTCGCGCACTGGCCTCCCGCCGTGCCGAAGCTGAGACGCTCCGCGCGACGTACCAGGAGGTCGCGCGGCTCCGGCACGAACGCGAGCGTGCAGTCGAAGCGCTCGCGCACCGGGCGCAGCTGGCCCGGACGCGAGCGACGGCGCTCGCCGCGCAACTCCAGACGCTGGCGAGCGATCGCGATCGTGCTGCGGCGGAGCTGGCGTCGCTCCGCGAGGAAGTGCAACGACTCGACGATCTCGCTCGCACCCTCGAAGCGGACCGCTCCCGAGCCCAGGCGATGCTCGAGCGACAGGAGACGCTTCTCGCCGAGCGGCGGAAGCGAGCCCAAGCTCTCCGTGCCGAGCTCGCGCAACTGGAGCAGGAGCTGCAACGGAACGCTGCTGCCCGCGAGCGGTCCGTTCGCGAGCATGCCGCGCTCGTCGCCGCGCGCGAGGCACGCAGCCAGGAGCTGGCTCGTCTCGAGGCTGCCTATCGCCAGCTCGAGGAGGAACGGTCAGCCCGAGAACGGGAGCACGAAGCGGTGGCGCGTCGCTTGGCGATCCTGGAGGAGCGTTCGGTCGCTGCACGGGCGGAGGTCCAGCGCTACGCAGCGCAGGTGGTGCAGTGCCGCACGGAGCTGGACCGGCGGCAGCAGGTCGTGCAGGAACTCGAGCGCGAGATCACGGTCACGCGAACGCGGCTCGAAACGCTCGTGCACGCGCTCGAGCACGACCTCGTCGCGAGTTCAGCGCGAGCGATTCTCGCAGCGGCGAAACGTGGCCAGCTTTCCGGCATCGTCGGCACACTCGGTGCCCTCCTGGACGTTCCGCCCGAACTGGAGCAGGCGATCGAGGCAGCGCTCGGCGGCCATCTTTCCGACCTCGTCGTCGAACGGTGGGCCGATGCCGAAGCAGCCATCGCTTTCCTCAAGGCGAACCGAGCTGGTCGGGCGACCTTTCACCCGCTCGATACCGTCCGGGCCGCACCTCCTGGCCGCCTGCCGCTCGCGGTCAACGAGCCGGGTGTCATCGGTATCGCTGCCGAACTCGTGTCGGCTCCAGCTGCGCTCCGACCGGTCGTTCAGTCGTTGCTGGGGCGTGTGCTGGTCGTCGCTGACCTCACGACGACGCGTCGTCTGTTGCCGCAGGTACCACCCGGCTGGGTTGTGGTGACCCGCGACGGCGAGCTCGCCCGCCCGACCGGTTCGGTTACCGGTGGGGCAGGCCGGGCACGGGATCGCGGCTTGCTGGCCTCGGCACGCGAGCGTCGCGAACTGGCTGTGCGCCTGGAGCGGCTCGCTGCACTCCTCACCGAAGCACAGCGCGAGGTCGAGTCGGCACGCGACGCGTACGAGTCGGCACGGGCGCGGTTAGCGTCGGCCGAGGAAACAGTGCGTCGCGTGGAGCAGGAGCAGCGTGAACTGCGATCGGAGCAGGCGCGTCTGCAGCGGGAGCGCTCGGCGCTGAGCGAGCGCCTCTGCCGCCAGGAACAGGCGATCGCGGAACTCCGGTCGGTTCTCGAACGCGATGCGACGCGGATCGATGAGCTGGCCCAGGCAACTGCGGCGCTCGCGACAACGCTCGATGCGCTCACTAACCGTCGTCGCCAGCTCGTTGCCGAGCTGGAGGCCGTCGAGGCCCCGGATCCTGAGCGGGAACAGCTTGCGGCAACGCTCGCGACCCTGCGCGAGCGTCTGGAAGCCGTGGCTCGGGAACGTGCCCACGTTGACCGTCAGATCGCTCGCCTCGAATCGGCCCTCGCGCAGTATGAGATGCGCGCCGCTGCACTCACCAGCGACCACGCCGGAGCCTGCGCCGAGGCGGAGCGTGCGGAGGACGAGGCCCGCACGCTTGCGAGCGAAATCGACTCTCTCCAGCGCGAGGAGGCGGCACTGGACGAAGCGCTCCGCCGGTGCGAAACGGAACTCGTAGCACTCGCAGCCGAATGCGATCGGCTCCATCGAGCGCTGCACACGGTCGAGAGCGAGATCGCCCAGGCACAGGCGGCCTCCGAGCAGGCGAGCGTGGCTGAGCGTGCCGTCCTCGAGAACGCCGCCTGGGAACTCGCGTGGACGGAAGATCCAGCCCGGCTCAGCGACGAACTCCGCTCGGCCGCCGCAACGGTGAGCGATCCACCTGACCGGCTGGAGCGCCGGGTCGCGGAGCTGCGCCGTCGCTGGCGCGAGCTCAGTCAGTTCGGCGAGGCAGCGATCGCCCAATACGAGAGCGAGCGCGCTCGCTACGAGCGGCTCCGAGCGGAACTCGAGGATGTCCGCACCACCATCCGGACGCTCCGGAAGCTTTCGGCTGACCTCGACCAGCAGATCGAGCGGAGCTTTGCCCGGTCGCTCCGTGCACTGGATCGGGCGCTGGCGACCACCTTCGCCGAGCTGTTCGGCGGTGGTCGGGCGCGTCTCGTCGCGCGCGACGGGACAGGCTCGATCGAGGGGGTAGAGCTGGTCGTCCAACCGGCCGGTAAGCGCGTGCGCTCGGTGCAGCAGTTGAGCGGCGGTGAGCGAGCACTAGCAGCGATCGCCTTGCGCTTCGCACTGCTCGAACTCGATCCTGTGCCGTTCTGTGTCCTCGACGAAGTGGATGCAGCGCTCGACGAAGCGAACGTCCTCCGTTTCCGCACTGTTCTCGAGCGGTTGGCGACGCGAACGCAGTTCCTCGTCATCACGCACAACCGGGCGACGATCGAGGCTGCGGGGACGCTCTACGGCGTCACGATGGGAGAGGACGGCGTGTCGAAGGTCGTTTCCTTGCGAATCGCCGATTACGTCCACACCGAGCGCTAGAGCGGATCGAGCGGCCAGATCGGGCGACGGATATTCCGGAACGGCAGACGACGGAGATCGCTCCCAGTGATTCCCGGGCCTTCGACGAGAACGATCCGCTCGGCGATCGGTTCGAACGCAGCCCGGAAGTGCCCCTTGCCTTTGAGGGCGACCACGCGTTGCTCGGTCGGCTCGATCCCGTGGGCGCGGAACACGTTGAGGTCGATCGGCGACTCGGCGCGCTCGGTGACGAGGACGTCGATGCCGGCGACGTGGAGGACGACGGTGCGGCCGAGGTCGACGGTGACTCCTGCATGCATCGGCCCAGCATTGACGTAGCGCCCGTCGGCGAGCAGCCGCACACGACCGCGAACCTGCAGCGGTGGACCGTGGAGGTCGTCGGTCTTGCCGCCGAGGAGTACCTCCACCGTCGCTCCCGTGCCTGCCGCGAAGCAATAGTCTACGACGTCCGGATCCCGCACGAGTGCGAGTGCTGCCGGACGCACACCTTCCCGGAGCAGGAAACGCAGGAGTTCGACGCTGTCACCTGGCCCACCGCTCCACGGATTGTCGGCGATATCGACGAGGACGAGCGGGCCGCGCCGGATCGACCGGATCGCCTGGGCTGCTTCCTCCCAGGTCGCGACGCCGCCGAGGAAGCCGTGGCGGAGTTCCCAGGCCAGCGCAGCGAGTTCCTCAGCGAGCTGCCTGGCCAGAGCTGGATCGTCGTCCGTCGTGACGAGTACGCTCGAACCGGCTTCCGGCACGTCGGCTGGCGGGAACCCTCCAGCGACCGTCACGTCGAGGACGCGGCGGTCCCGTTCCAGCTCCGCCGCGCGTTCCATGAGCGTCCGCATCGGTGGCTGGTCGGTCGTCATCCGCTGCGAGGTCGGCAGCATCGGTGGCTTCACCAGCGCTGCGGTCGGGCGGATCGCTCCCTGCAGGAGCCGCGCCAGGAGATGCCCAGCCTGGTGACCACGCTCGCGTTGGTCCAGATGCGGGTACGTATGGTACCCGATGAGGATATCGGCCTGCTCGACCATGAGCGGGCTGACGTTCGCGTGGAGATCGAGCACGGCGAGGACCGGCACCTGCGGACCGACTGCCGAGCGGACACGACGGAGGAGTTCACCGTCGGCGTCGAGCGCATGCTCAGCGACCATCGCGCCGTGGAGCGAGAGGAGAACGCCGTCGATCGGGGCAGCTGCCTGGAGTCCGTGGACGACCTCCCCGACCAGCGTCTCGTACGCTGTCCGCGTCACTGGGCCAGCTGGGGTGATCCACACAGCCAGCAACGGGACGAGTTCCAGTGCAGCCTCCTGCGCAGCATCGATGAACCCAGCGATGACAGTAGCAGTATCGCGGTGTCGAACGATCACTTCGGCGCCACGCACGATGCCGCAACGCTCGGCGAACGCCAGGTCGACCCGTGTCCGGGCGAACGCATTCGTTTCGTGCGAGAGTTCGGCGATCGCGACGCGTGGACGCGCCATCGCCGCTCACCCCTGGAACGGAGGCAGACCGAGCAGCTCGCGCGCCTCGCTCGGTGACGCTGGCTCGCGCCCGAGCTCGCGCGCGATGCGGACGATCCGCGCGACGAGCGGCGCGTTTCCCTCCGCGAGGACACGGTACGAGTAGTAGATGTTGTCTTCGAGTCCGGTTCGCACATGACCGCCCATGACGAGGGCCGCGACGTTCATCGGAAGCTGGTGACGTCCGATCGCGCAGACCGACCAGAGCGAACCAACCGGAAGCTGGCGCACCATGTGGACGAGTTGCTCGACGGTCGCCGGTGCACCGCCGCGGACACCCAGCACCATCTGGAACCAGTACGGTGGCTGGATGAGTCCGCGTTCGATGAAACGCTTGGCCGTCTCGATGAAGCCACTGTCGAAGCACTCGATTTCAGGCTTGACGCCATTGGCCTGCATCTCCCGGGCCAGTGCCTCCAGGAACTGCGGCGAGTTGGCGAACACGCGGTCGCCGAAATTGAGGGAACCGGCATCGAACGAGGCAATTTCCGGACGCAGGCGCACGGGGGCGATCCGTTCCTCGTCCGGCACGATACCCGCTCCGCCACCGGTCGAGAAGTTCAGGATGATGTCGCAGCCCTGTGCCCGGATGAGGTCGCGCACGCGCGCGTAGCGGCTCGGATCGCTCGTGACGCGCCCCTGTTCGTCCCGGACGTGGATGTGGACGATCGCAGCGCCCTCGCGCCAGCAGCGCACCGCTTCGGCGGCGATCTCTTCTTCGGTGATCGGGACGTATGGTGTCTGCTCGCGTGTCGTCCAGCTACCGGTCGTGGCGACCGAGACGATCACCTTGTCCATCGCTCCCTCCTCAGCTGAGGGAAAAGCGTTCGAACGCCTGACGGCACGGTTGACCGGCAGTGACCCAGATCTCCCGTTTCGTCACGTCCACGATCAGCGCGGCGATCGTCCGAGTGGCCGTTCCGTCGCCTGCCGGATCGAGATGCTTGCAGATGGCGTTCGGGCGGTTGGCGTGGTCGCTGAGGATCTCCTGCACCGTCTCGACCGAATGCCGGCCGATATGGAGTTCGAGCAGGCGTTGTGCCCGGTTGCGGCGGAGTTGGGAATCGAGCGTGTCGCCTTCTTCGTTGCTGCGGAGTTCGGGGGCCAGCACGTGGTTCGTGTGGGCGAACGGCTGATTCCCGATGTAGTGGAGCGCGGCATGCCGGCCGGAGACCTCGACGTCGTAGATCTCTCCCTCTGCTGTCGCGATGAGGTGGTTGTTGCCGTTCGCTCGCTCCGGCAGTGTCGTGGCTCGGATCGCTCCGGCCAGCGTTGTGGCGCGCAGCACCTCACGGTAGAGGAAGAGCTTGGGGACGCCGATCCGGATATCGTTCCAGTGCAGCGCGTTGCCGATCGAGCCGATACCGGCTTCGTTCACCCCCTGGTACAGGAAGAGCCCGCTGTAGGCGAATGCCACGAAAGCGGGCTCGTCAGCTGGCCGGCAGCGCACGACGTAGACCTGCTCATGGCGGCTCGGGAGGGCGTCCTCGTTGTGAGCCAGCAGGATGCTTCCGTCGGCCGTGATCGCTGCCGGGAGCGCTAGGCTCGTGCAACCTTCCTCGATCGGCAGTCTCCGCGCGAGGAAGAGCGTTTCTTGGAGTGCATTCAGACTGACGAGCGAATCGACGTCGATTTCAGCCGCCTGGGCGATGGCATGCAACTCCTCCGCAGTGCGCGGCAAGGCTTCCTCGAGATCGGCCCGGCAGCGACGTGCGATGTCGAGTGCGCGTTCCCACGCGATGCCCTGCGTCCCCAGGTAGTGACGGTGTCGCAGCACGGCCTCCGGCAGGATCGAGCGCAACGCGCGGCCGATCGCCTCCCCGATAGTGGCCGCTGAACCGCTCGCCTCGATGACGAGCACCGATGCCATCCTCAGCCGTCTCCGGCGAACGCTCGTTCACGAGCGCGTCGTGCCTGGGCGGGTTCCCAGTAAGCGGGTTGCGGTCCGATCCGTTCCTGCCCGCCCATGTAGGGACGCAGGACGGCCGGGATCTCGATGGTGCCGTCCGGTTGCTGGTAGTTTTCGATGATCGCGATGAGCGTTCGCGGCAGCGCCAGTCCGGATCCGTTCAGCGTGTGCACGTACTGCGGTCGTGCTCCCTCGCTCGGGCGGAAGCGGATGTTGGCTCGCCGTGCCTGGAAGTCGCGGAAGTTCGAGCAGGAGGAGACCTCGAGCCATTCCTGGGAACCGGGTGCCCACACTTCGAGGTCGAACTTCTTCGCGGCGGTGAAGGAAAGATCACCGGTACACATCTGGACGACGCGGTAGGGAAGGTCGAGCCGGCGCAGTACGTCCTCGGCGTCGGCGACCAGGCGCTGGAGTTCCTCGTCGGAGCGGTCCGGCTCGACGAACTTCACCATCTCGACCTTCTCGAACTGGTGCACGCGCTTGATGCCGCGCACGTCGCGGCCGGCCGACACTTTTTCTTTCCGGAAGCAGGGTGTCGCTGCGACGAGATAGATCGGGAGGGAGCCTGGTGGGAGGATCTCGTCGCGGAACAGATTGGTCACCGGCACCTCGGCGGTCGGGATCAACCAGAGGTCGGTTTCCTCGTCGTGATAGAGGTTGTCCCCGAACTTGGGGAGGTTCCCCGTGCCGATCATCGCTTCGCGCCGGACGAGGAACGGCGGATAGACCTCGAAATAGCCGTGCTCGTTGACGTGGAGGTCGATCATCCAGGTGATGAGTGCACGCTGGAGCCGGGCCAGGTCGCCGCGCAGGACGTAGAAGCGGCTGCCAGCAATCTTCACACCGCGCGCGAAGTCGATGAGTCCCAGTTCCTCGGCGATTTCCCAGTGCGGCTTGACCGGAAAGTCGAACGTGCGCGGTTCACCCCAATGCCGGACGACGACGTTGCCGCTCTCGTCGGGGCCGACAGGAACATCCGGATCGGGGAGGTTGGGAACCTCGAGCAACAGTGCCTGGAGCCGCTCCTCGACCGTGGCGAGTTCCCGATCGAGTTCCTCGATGCGGTCGCCGAGCTGGCGCATCGCGGTGATCGCTGCCTCGCGCTCGGGGCCCGGTGGCATCTGACCGATCCGCTTCGATTCGGCATTGCGTTGCGCCTTGAGCTGTTCGACCTCGGCGACCAGCTGGCGTCGCCGTTCGTCGAGTTGGAGGATCTCGTCGATCGGTGCTTCGGTATTGAGTTTGCGCAGTGCCTCGCGGACGAGGTCCGGCTGTTCGCGAATCAGCCTCAGGTCGAGCATCTCTCCCCCTTCGGCAATGAACCCGTGAGCAGTGCACCGGGCGGGTGCACTATCGGGACGAGTTATCGACTGCGGCGACTCGTGACGTCAAGGCCGGGAAGGAACTTGAGCCAGCTCTCGTGCACCGGCGTGCGGAGCAAGCGCTCGACGAGGTAGTACCGTCCCGGACGCGGCTCGAACGGTTGTCGCAGGAGTTGCATCCGGGCCTCAGCGAGCGACTTCCCTCCTTTGCGATGGTTGCACGCCCGGCAGGCGCTCACGACGTTCTCCCACGTGTGCGGGCCGCCGCGTGAGCGAGGAATCACGTGGTCGATCGTCAAGTCATGCGTGCGAACCCCGCAATACTGACAGGTGTAGTTGTCGCGCAAAAAGACTTCCCGGCGTGTCAACCGGACGCGAACGGGCGGCCGCTTGACAAGCGTGAAGAGGCGGATGACCGACGGTGCCGGGAATCGCTGGTGTGTCGAAGCCACATCCTGGTCATATGTCTCCAAGATCTCTGCTTTCCCAGCCAGCCACAGGACGAGCGCCCGCCGCACCGTCGCCACGTGCAAGGGCTCGTAATTCTGGTTCAAAACGAGCACCGGGCGATGGCCGTTGAGGGATACGGAGGCGGACCCGTCGGACGATCCGTCCAGGGCAACGTGACCGTTGTGGCGTTGAAGAGGATCGGTATCGAGCACGGTCATTCAGCTTATCGCTTCCTCGCAGAGAGTGGCTGCTCGCCACTCCCTGACGGTTCTCCGGATCACTTCAATGATACCGCTCGCCAGCCCGCCTCTGCCAAACCGGAGCGGTACCCCGACAATCACGCGCGGAACCGCCCCGGTTTGCGCTCGTCAGATGCGCCAGCGCGAGCGCGGGTCGAGGAAGTCCCGCAAGGCATCGCCGACCAGATTCGCGCACAGCACGATCGCTGTGATGACGAGGCCAGGAAAGATCGCCATCCACGGTGCTTGATAGAAGTAGCGCTGGACCGAGCCGGTCAGCATGCCTCCGAGCGACGGTGCCGGTGGGGGTAGGCCGAGGCCGAGGAAGCTCAGACCAGCCTCAGCCAGGATGGCGACACCGAAGTTCACCGAGGCGAGCGCCACGATGGGGCTCCAGCAATTGGGCAACACATGCCAGAACAAGATGCGGAGATGTCCGGCACCGAGTGCTCGTGCCGCCTCGCAATAGGGAAGGCCGAGGATACGCAACGCGACGGCGCGAACGACCCGGATGTAGGGCGAGAGTAAGGCGATCGCGATGGCGAGCGCGACGTTGAACCGCGAGGGGCCGAGGATCGCGACCATCACGATCGCGATCACCAGCACCGGTAGCGCGATCAGTGCTTCGGCAAAGCGCTGGAGCACGAAATCGACGAAGCCGCCGGCGTAGGCGCTGATCAAGCCGAGCGCTGCCCCGAGGACGGTGCCCAGAACCAGCCCAGCTGTCGCGATGACGATCGAATTGCGCAACCCGAACAGGATGCGCGAGAAGATGTCCCGTCCGAGGTCATCGGTTCCGAACCAGAAGCGGGAGCTGGGGGGCTGGAGGAGCGCGTCGTAGTGCATCGCCTCTGGGCTGTATGGAGCCAGGACATCGGCCAGCAATCCAGCGAGTACCAACAGCAGGAGCCCCCCGATCGCGAGCAGGGTCAGCGGTGTGAAACGGGCGAACGTGCGCCGCGCGATCGAGATGCGTCGGACGTGTGCCGGTTGGGCAGTCTGTACAACAGCCATGGGCCTGTCCTTACCGAATTTGTGCCCGTACGCGCGGATCGACGATGACGTACGCCAGGTCGACGATCAGGTTGATGAGCACGAACAGTGCTGCCTGCAGCGCCACGACAAGTTGCACGACCGGATAGTCCCGGCGGACGACCGCATCGACGAGCAGTCGCCCGAGGCCAGGAATGTTGAACACGGTTTCGACGAGCACGATACCGCCGAGGAGCACTCCCAAGCGCACACCGGAATAGGTCAACGGGGCCAGCAGCGCGTTCCTGAGGACGTGGTGCACGAGGACGGTGCGCTCGTGCAGCCCCTTGGCGCGCGCCGTCTGGACATACGGTTCTCCCAGGGTTTCCAGTACCTCCGCGCGGATCAGGCGAATTTGACTCGTCGCCAGCGCTGCTCCTAAGGTGATGACCGGAAGCGCCACCTGCTGGAGATGCGCCAGCGGTTGCTCCCGGAACGGTCGTATGCCGACAGGTGGCATCCAGTCGAAGCCGATGACCAGCGCCAGGAGGATCAGTGTTCCGAGCCAAAAGATCGGGATTGACAACCCGATCGTCGTCACAACCCGCACGAGCGAATCGAACCACCCACCGCGCCGGACGGCAGCGAGAATACCGAGCGGTAAGGCGATAATCCAGGCGGTCAGTTCCGAGAGCAAGGCAATCTCGATCGTGATCGGCAAGCGGGCAGCGAGTTCGTCAGCGAGCGGGCGACGAGTCCAGAACGATTCGCCCCAATCACCCGTTACCAGTCCTCCCAGGAAATCGAGGTACTGCAGGAGAAGCGGTTTATCCAATCCGAGTTGGTGGCGGATCTCAGCCAGGACCTGCGGATCGAGCGAGGTCGCTCCTTGTCCGCCTGGCCCGGCCAGCATGAGGAGGGCAAGGTCTCCCGGTGCCAAGCGCATGAATAGGAAAACGCCGAGCGTCGCGACGATGACGACGACGATACCAGCCAGCAGTCGCCGGATCGTGTAGGAAACCAACGACATGGGTCACGCTCCCGAGAAGTGACGTACGGTTCGATCGTCTCGGTGCCTCCCCTCGTCACTGCTTGAGCCACGTGGTCATGTGCGTCTCGTCAGCCGGGCCATAGGGGCCCCAGGTCCAGGTGACCAACGACGGGCGATAGAGTCCCCAGGTGATGGTCAGCCATCCCAGGAAAATGCGCGCGTTCCCGACCTCGTCGATCAGCCGGAAGTCGAGTTCGTTCACCAGCTGCTTGCGTCGTGTATCGTCGGCTTCGGTGATGATCTGGTCGAGGAGTTGGACGTAGTCGTCCTGACAGATATTGGCGAAGTTTCCGCCGGTATCGCAGGGAACGAACTCTCGCCAGACCAACGTCGGATCGGCGATCGAGACCGGGAAGATCGATTGCGTCGCCTCGAAGTTTCGGTTGATGATATCGGAGACGAACAGTCCGAGCTCTTTCACGTCGAGCGTGGCACGGATGCCGATCTTCGCCCAGGCGTCGCGCACGAAGAGCATCGCTGGCTCGTTCGGCTCGCCCTGTGCTGTGAGAATGCGGACATCGAACCCGTTGGCGTACCCTGCTTCCGCCATCAACTGTCGCGCACGCTCGATCTCGGCGTTCTTGTCGGTCGAGAACCCGGCTGCCTGGCGCAGTCGCTCGAGCGGCAAAGCCCACGGGCCGTCGGGATACTGCTGTCCGCCGATCTTCGTATAGCCGCGCGTGATCGCTTGGTGCATCGCATCTCGATCGATAACGAGCGAAGCGGCCAGTCGGACGCGCGGATCCTTCCAAGGATCGAGCTTGCTGGGCATGACCGTGATACCCCAGTTGACTGGTGTCGGCCGGTGCTCGACGACCAGGTCGTCGCCGAGTTGTCGCTGCAGCAGGTCGAGTGGCGGCTGGAAGAGCGGGCGAATGATGTGCAGCTGGCCAGAGAGGAAGGCAGTGACCACCGTATTGGGATCTGGCATGATGTAGGCCGTGATACCGTCGAGATACGGCAGTCCTTCCACATGGTATTCCGGATTCCGTTCCAGTTCGACGGAGACGGATGGTGTGTAGCGCTTGAGACGGAATGGCCCGGTTCCGATGACGTTTTCCGGTCGGTTCAAATCCGCACCTGACTCGATGAGGTGGGCCGGGTAGATCCCGACTTGGAGTGCGGTCAGCATGGACGAGTCGGGGCGCTTCAGGTGTACGCGCACCGTGTAGTCGTCCGGATTCTCGATCGCATCGACGACCTGGAAGGTCGTCCGACGCTGGACGGCCACGCCCTCCGGAGGCCAGACGACGCGCTCGAGGCTTGCCCGGACATCGCGGCTGGTAAGCGGTGCGCCGTCGTGGAACTTGACTCCCTGCTTGATCCTGAACGTGTAGGTCAGGCGATCCTCGGATATTTCGTATTCCGTCGCGAGTGCTGGCACGAGCTTCGTGGGGTCGTACGGGTCACCGCGCAGGAGCGGCTCGATACAGGGTGTGAGAATCCAAAGCGCTGCAGCGGTCAATTGCTGGTGGATATCGAACCCTGGCGGATCAGCATCGATGGCGAAGGCCAGGATACCGCCACGTCGCGGTGGTTCTGTCGGCTGGGGGGCTGGCGTCGTCGCACCTTGTTGCTCGGCTGTGGGGGTTTGTGCTCCGACAGGTGCCGCGCTGGTCGGCGAGGGGCCAGGCACTTGGGTCGACGTACCCGGTGTCGGCGTCTCTTGTTGCCGACACGCTGCGAGCAACCCACCTGTCGCAACCGTCGTCCATAGAAGCAACTGGCGCCGCGTACCACGCCATGACATGGTCATCCCTCCTCCGGCCAAATAAAGACATGAACCATCACCCAAAGCGAACTCTTGTGCCGCCTCCTTTCGTCATGGACGCTCGCATGGTCGCGCAACGTCCATTTATCGATCCTGTAGTGCCGAAATGGCTGTCACGGGTCTATCGACGACTCTTTTGCTTTAGGGCTTACCTGCAGTATAGGGAGTGCGACCACGGCCGTGCAAGGTTTTTGTTCTGCTATGCTGAACGCATCGCGTGCCGCTCGCTTCCGCCGGGCGCAGGCGTGCCCGGCCAGGCGCGGTCGCGCAACCGTCCTGCCCCGGTGGGTACTCCTGGTCGTGACTCAGGAAGCGGCGACGGCAGAGGTCACGGGAGGCAAGACCCGTCGCAGGGCTTGGCCAGTGTAGGAGTGCTCGACTGCCGCGACCTCTTCGGGCGTGCCAGTGGCGATCACGTAGCCACCAGCTGCCCCGCCCTCCGGCCCGAGGTCGATCACATAGTCGGCGCACTTGATCACGTCGAGGTTGTGCTCGATCACGATCACCGTGTTGCCGGCATCGGTCAACCGCTGCAGAACCGCGAGTAACCGCTCGATGTCGGCGAAGTGCAGTCCGGTCGTCGGTTCATCGAGGATGTAGAGGGTCCGCCCGGTGGCGCGCCGGCTCAGCTCGGTCGCGAGCTTGACGCGCTGCGCCTCGCCGCCCGAGAGCGTCGTCGCCGGTTGCCCCAGCTTGATGTAGCCGAGACCGACGTCGGACAGCGTCTGCAGTTTCGCCCGGATCGCTGGGAAGGCATCGAAGAACTCGAGCGCCTCGTCCACGGTCATCTCGAGCACGTCGGCGATGCTCTTTCCCCGGTAGGTGATCTCGAGTGCCTCGCGGTTATAGCGTCGCCCGTGACAGACCTCGCACGGTACGTAGACGTCCGGGAGGAACTGCATCGAGATCTGGATGACACCCTGCCCTTCGCAGGCCTCGCACCGGCCCCCTTTGACGTTGAACGAGAAGCGTCCCGGCGCATAGCCGCGCGCTTTGGCTTCCGGAAGCGAGGCGAAGAGCTCGCGGATCGGCGTGAACACGCCGGTGTAGGTCGCTGGATTGGAACGTGGCGTCCGGCCGATCGGGCTCTGGTCGATGTTGATCACTTTGTCGATATGCTCGATCCCCTCGATCGCGTCGTGCGCGCCCGGTCGTTCCTTCGCCCGGTAGAAAAGCTGTGCGAGCCGTCGGTACAGCGTATCGACGACGAGCGTGCTCTTGCCCGAACCCGAGACGCCAGTCACGCAGACGAAGCAGCCGAGCGGGAAGGCGACGTCGATGTTCTTGAGGTTGTTCTCGCGGGCTCCCCGCACGACCAGCCACTTCCCGTTCCCCGGGCGCCGTCGCTCCGGTACCGGAACGCTGCGGGCGCCGCTGAGATACTGGCCAGTGAGCGACTCGGGCGTGCGCACGATCACCTCGAGCGGCCCAGCCGCGACCACCCGACCGCCGTGCTCGCCAGCCCCCGGGCCGATATCGATGATCCAGTCGGCAGCGCGAATCGTCTCCTCGTCGTGCTCGACCACGATCACCGTGTTGCCGAGGTCGCGCAAGCGCAGGAGCGTGCGGATGAGGCGCTGGTTGTCGCGCGGGTGCAACCCAATGCTCGGCTCGTCGAGCACGTAGAGGACGCCCATGAGCCGGCTGCCGATCTGCGTCGCCAGCCGGATGCGCTGGGCCTCCCCACCGGAGAGCGTCGCCGTCGGGCGGTCGAGCGTCAGGTAGTCGAGCCCGACGTCGACGAGGAAGCCCAGGCGCTCGCGGATCTCTTTGAGGATCTGGTGGGCGATGCGTCGCTCGCGCTCGCTGAGCGGCGTCCGCGACTCGTCGGCCAGCATGTCGAAGAAGGCCAGTGCCTCGCCGATCGACAGCCGGGTGACCTCGACGATCGAGCGTCCTGCGACAGTCACAGCTCGGCTTTCTTTGCGCAGGCGCGACCCACCGCAGTCCGGGCACGGATGAGCGGCCATGTACTGCTCGATCTCGGCCCGCACGTAGTCGGAGTTCGTGCTCTCGTAGCGGCGACGCAGGCTCGGGATCACCCCCTCGAAGGTGACGAGATAGGAGCGCTCGCGTCCGCTGCGTCCGGCGTAGCGCAACGTGACGGAGTGGCCCCCGTCGCCGTAGAGGATGAGCTTTTTGACTCGTTCAGGCAGCTCGCGCCAGGGCACGTCGGTGCGGAACCCCTCGGCCCGCGCCAGGGCGCGCAGCATGGCCAGGTACCAGGCGCTGCTCTCTCGCCCCTCTTTGAACCAGGGTGCGATCGCGCCCTCCTCGAGCGACCGATCGGGGTCGGGCACGATGAGGTCGGGGTCGAATTCCATCCGGCTACCGAGCCCGTCACACGTCGGGCAGGCACCGTGCGGGCTATTGAAGGAAAAGCTCCGCGGTTCGAGTTCCGGCAAGCTGATCCCGCAATGGACGCAGGCGTTCTTTTCGGAAAAGACGATGGGTTCGCCCTCGAGCGGCTGCACGATGGCTAGCCCACCACCGAGTTTCACGGCCGTCTCGAGTGCCTCGACGACGCGCAGGTGGAACGCGTGGCTCTCCTCATCGTCGCGCGCCCGCACCACGAGGCGGTCGACGACGACCTCGATCGTGTGGCGCTTGTTCTTGGCCAGCGCGATCGGTTCGTCGAGTTCGCGGAGTTCTCCATCGATCCGGACGCGGGTGAAGCCAGCGCGCCGCAGTTCTTCCAGGACGCCCTGATGCTCACCCTTGCGGTCTTTCACGACCGGAGCCAGGATGTAGAGGCGCGTGCCCTCCGGGAGTGCTTCGACCTGCTCGGCCATCTGTTGCACGGTCTGCGCTTGGATCGGTCGGCCGCACTCCGGGCAGTGTGGTTTCCCGATCCGCGCGTAGAGCAGGCGGAGATAGTCGTAGATCTCGGTCTGGGTACCGACGGTCGAGCGCGGGTTGTGGCTCGCTGCCTTCTGGTCGATCGAGATGGCTGGGGAGAGCCCCTCGATCTGATCGACGTCCGGCTTTTCCATCAGACCGAGGAACTGCCGCGCGTAGGCTGACAGCGACTCCACGTAGCGGCGCTGTCCTTCGGCGTAGATCGTGTCGAACGCGAGACTCGATTTCCCCGAGCCGGACAGGCCGGTGATCACCACCAGCTTGTCGCGCGGGATCTCGACGTCGATGTTCTTGAGGTTGTGCTCGCGGGCGCCGCGGACGATGATCTTGTCGCTGGCCATCGGTCTCCCCTGCCCGTGTCCGGACACGGGCACTGGACTATTGTAGCAATCGAACCGTGTCGGTTGACTCTTCGGCACTGGCTGTCTCCGGAAGGATGGAGCGATGGGTTTCTCGATCGATCGGCGACTCGCCCTGAGCGTTGCTGCTGGCTTGCTCCTCGCGGTTGCCGTGCTGGCCCTCGTTTGGGTCTTCGTGCAGCTCCGCGATGTGCTCGTGCTCGTCTTCGTGTCCGTGCTGGTGGCAGCCACGCTCAGCCGTCCGATCGCCTGGCTGGAGCGTCACCGTGTGCCGTCAGCCGTGGCTGTGCTTCTCGTATTCCTCGCTGTCTGTATCCTCGTCGCGGCTGTCCTGCTGCTCGTCGTTCCCCCGCTCGTCAGCCAGGTTCTCGGCTTGCGCGATACCATTCCCTCGCTCGCGAGTCGACTCGCTCGCTTGCGCGCTCGCTGGACCGATTTCCAGGCAGCCTATCCGGAACTCGCAGCGGTTCGGCCGCAGTTGGAGACCGTAATCGAGCAGTGGCTCTTGGCGTTCGCCGGTGGCTTGCTCGCACTGCCGCAACGAATCGTGTCTGCCCTACTGGATTTCGTCGCGATCCTCGCCCTCAGTACCACCCTGATCCTGCAGCGTCGTTCGCTCTTCGCGATCGTGCTCGCGGTGACTCCGCCGACACAGCAGGCGTTGGTACGGGACGTTGTCGATGAAGTCTGGCGGCGGCTGGGCTCGTACATCGGGGCCAAGCTGACCGTGATGGCGATAGTCGGGAGTGCGACAGTGCTCGTCGTGTGGCCGCTTGGCGTTCCATCTCCATTACTGCTGGGCCTGCTCGTTGCGCTCGGGGAGCTGATCCCACGCATCGGCCCTTGGCTGGCGCGTATCCCGCTTTTTGCGCTCGCTGCCGGAGCTGGCTCGATACCTCTCCTGATCACGATTGTGGGTTCGGTGCTGATCCAGAATCTCAAGGGGCTTCTGATCGCTCCCCTCGTGGAAGGGGAGCGACTCGACGTTCACCCGCTCCTCGCGTTGCTGGCGGTACTGGCCGGCGTGGAACTCGTCGGCTTCGCTGGTGCCGTGTTGGCGCTCCCGGCGGTCGCAGCGCTCGACGTCCTCTGGGATAAGCTCGTCCGTCCTCGCTGGGTGCGCGCATCCCAGGTCGTCCCCCGCTCGGATCGGGAACAGGCGTGCGAGAGAACAGTAGTGCGGCTGGAGGCCGGGGAACCTGAATGACTCGGGTTCCCCGGCCTCTCAAAAGTGTCAGTGCCGCTTATGGAGCCCAGCTCATCGACTGACTCACCTGGGTCTCACCGGGATTGCACGCCGTATTCGTGTTGAGGTCCCAGCAGACCGTCACCGGGACGGTCGTATTCGTTCCCCAGAGCTCGATGGTGGCGATGCCGAACATATTCGTGGCGACGATCTGCGGGCTCGACCCGCCGTTGATCGTCAGCCCAGGACCACTGACGATCAGCTGCTGCGCCGGCATCTGGACGCCGTTCTCGTCGACCGTCTGGGCCACGATGAAGGTGTGCACGCCGTTCTTGAAGCCTGGCCCAGGGCCATAGTCGACCCGCAGTGCCCGGTCGGCCGTGCTGACGTTGAAGGCCGCCGAGCCGTCGGCCTGTACGTCGTAGTTGACGTTGTTGCTGATCGCGACCAGCTGCCCGCTGCCCGGTGCAAGGGTGACGCGGACCTGGCCCTGGAAGTCGCTCGGCAGGTTCGCGTAGCTCGGCGCATAGACCGTGACAGCTCCCCGCGGCGCGATCCCGGCCAGCGTCAGCGGCGAGGGCGGCGGTGCGGTGCCGCTCACGTCGAAGAAATCGACCGTTGCTGTCGCTGGATTAGTCGCGCTCGTATTGAAGAGCTGGACGCCGCTGTTATCGTTCCCGCTCACCCCAGCCTTCTGATAGAGCGGGACGCGCAGGACGGGAGCATTGACCGGTGCGTTGATGCCCATCGAGGTCAGGGCCTGCCCGACGTCCTGCCCACCGCCGGTGTACTTGACGGCATCGACCGAGACGATGACCGGCTGGGTGCTGGTGAGGACAGCCTGGGCGAGCTGGCCGCCGCTCCCGCTGAGATAGTCGAAATTCATACCGTTTTGCGGGACCGTGAGGGTCTTGCTGGTGATCAGGCTTCCGTTCGTGGCGTAGTAGTCGATCGTCACCGAGGCTGACCCGCCACCGGCGTTCGTGACCGCGATCCCGGTGTTCCAGTCGAAGTAGGCCTGGAACACCAGCGGGATGAAGACCGTGGTGCTCAGTGCGGAAACCGGCAATGCGAGGTTCGTGAGCGCCATGTTGACTGGCGTACCCCATGGCTGGGTCGGCTTGATCCGGTCGACCGAGGCAGCCAGGAAGCAGCCCGGCCCCTGGATGCGCGCGGTGCCGAGCCAGTTCGCCGGGATCCCCGCCGCGAGCAGGTCGAGGTTCCACGTCCCGCCAACCGCGATCGTCTGGTTGATGGTGTGCGTCTGCGTACCGCTCGGATGCTGGTAGAACCGCGCTGTGGCCGCGCAGGCGCTCCCGCCGAAGTTGGTGACGTGCAGGACCGTCTTCCAGCCGTTGTAGTCCGCTTGCCCGATCGGCACGGCCAGGTCACTGCCGAGCGCTTGCTGCTGCCCGAGCCCGCTGTACCCGCTCACCATGAGATGGCTCGAGCTGGTCCGTCCGTTGGTCGAGGGTGCCGGCGCGACCAGCTTGACGGCGACGCTCATCCGGGCAGGCCGGCAGGGGAAATCGTAGGCGACGATGACCTCGTAGTTGGAGTTGACCGATGGCTCTGCTCCGGCAGGGGACCAGTTGACATTCAGCGTTGTCCCGACCTGGCTCCAGTTGTAGACACCAGGCGCGTACCACGTCGTTCCTTGTCTGACTGAGACGTTGGTCACGTTGACCCCGCTCGGTACGGTCAATGTGACCGTATCAGCGGAGTTCACTGGAGGGTTTCGCTTCACCGTGTACAGCTGGACCGCTTGGCTAGCACAGGAGCCGGTCTCGCGCCCGAAAAGCAGGAGGCCTCCGCCCGGATTGCTGCCGAAGAGCGCCGCTGCGGCGATGGCAGTGGTGCCGTTCCCCGCGATGGTGACCGTGGTGATGGGGGTCCCGTCGGCTTTCGCGATATCCACTGCGATCGGGAACTGGCTCGCGTTGGCGATCTGGACGACCCCGTGCCAGGGGCCGGTGCCGGCGATCGTCTCGTTGTTGGGTACGTAGGGGACGACCAGTTGCTCCTCGACCTGCCAGCTGCTGCTGACCGGTGCCATCGGTGACCAGGCTGCGGCAGCTGTGGCAACCGGTGCCGCGAGCGCCGCACACACGAGCGCGAATGCCAGCAGTATGCGGACGAGATGCTGTCTCATGCCTGACCTCCTCGAAGCTGGTCTCTCCAGCGCGGGGCTGGAGTCATCGTGCCGTCACTGTTTCGAACGTGCGAGAGAGGACAATGGTTTCACGCTCCGCGTTGTCCGTCAAGCACCGGGCGACGGGCAGGTGCGTTGCCTCCACTGTGGAGGTCACCGCCTTCTCGGCGTGGTGGGAAAACAACGCCCGCACCGTGGCCAGCTGGACACGATGCGGGCGGTCGCGGTCAGTCGTTTCAGCGAACCAGCAGGAGCATCGGATGCTCGAGGAGGTGCCGGACCGTTTCCAGGAAGCGGGCGGCAGCAGCACCGTCGGCGACGCGGTGATCGACCGAGAGCGTCAGGCGCAGGCGGCGGACAGGAACGGGCTCGTCGCTCCCCTCCCGATAGACCGGCTCGCGGAGGATGCTCCCGACAGCGAGGATCGCTGCCTGTGGCGGATTGATGATGGCAGTGAAGTGCTCGACCAGCCCGAACATCCCCAGGTTCGAGATCGTGAAGGTGCCGCCTTGGTACTCCTCCGGGCGGAGACGCTCCTCGCGCGCCCGGGCGATCAGGTCTTTCGTCAGTCGCGCGATCTCGCCGAGCGGCTTGCGGTCGGCCTCGGGAACGAACGGCGCGATCAACCCGTGCTCGGTCGCGACGGCGATATTGATATCGATCCGCTTGTAGACGCGGAGCTGGTTGGGCGCGACGAAGCTCGCGTTGAGCATCGGGTGCTCGCGCAGGGCGAGTGCACAGGCTTTGATGAGGAGATCGGTGACGGAGACGCGCTCCTCTTCCGGAACCTGGGCATTGATCTGCTCGCGCAGTGCCAGGAGCTCGTCGACCTCGACGACCGTCGTGACGAAGAAGTGCGGGGCTTGCTGGAAGCTCTCGGCCATCCGCCGCGCGATCGTCTGGCGCATGCGCCCGAGTTCGACGACCTCGAACTCCGGCAGGCCAGGCGGTGGAGCGGACGGCGCAGCAGGGGCAGCTGCTGGTGCGGCAGCCGGTGCAGCTGGCGCTGCTGCTGGCGGAGGTGGTGCCGCCGGTGCCTCCGGAGCGACTGGTGCGCGTGGCGCGGTGATCAGCGGGAGGATGTCTTCCTTGACGATACGACCACCCGGCCCGCTACCGCGGATCTTCGAGAGGTCGATGCCGTGCTCGGCGGCCAACCGTCGGACGAGCGGAGAAGCACGCACACGCTCTCCTGGCGGTGGCGGCGTTTCCTCCGCTGGAGGCGCTTCCGGTTTCGCTGCCGGCGTTGCCGGTGCTGCTGGAGCCGCTGCAGCGGTCGCACCGACTCCTGCTGCAGCCGGAACGGCAGCTTCCTCGAGCTTCTCGCCCGGCTCACCGATCAGCGCGATCGGTTGCCCGACCGGAATCGTCTCGCCCTCCTTCGCCAGGAGTTTCAAGATCACGCCGGAGGCGAACGACTCGATCTCGATGTTGACCTTGTCTGTCTCGATCTCGGCGATCGGCTCGCCGCGCTCGACGTAGTCCCCCTCGTGCTTCAGCCAGCGGAGAATCGTGCCTTCTTTCATGTCATACCCCATCTGGGGCATGACGAGCGGTCGCGCCATAGCGATCCCTCCGTCCTCAGGCACTCGGCGCTAGCGAGCGACCGGTACGAGGGTGCGCTGGTACAGCACCTCGCGCACCGCCTCGACCACCTTGTCCTTGTTCGGTACCACCAGGCGTTCGAGGTTGCGTGCGTACGGCATGGGTACCTCGACGCTGGCCACCCGCATGATCGGCGCGTCGAGATAGTCGATTGCACGCTCCTGGACGGATGCGGCGATCTCCGCACCGACGCCGAAGGACTTCCATCCCTCCTCGACGATGACGAGACGGTTCGTCTTCTGGACAGAGCGGACGATCGTCTCGATGTCGAGCGGGCGCAGGACGCGGAGGTCGATGATCTCGCACTCGATCCCTTCGCGGGCGAGTTCCTCGGCGGCGCCGAGCGCGAGATAGTAGCCGCGCAGCCAGGAAACGATCGTGACGTCCCGCCCCTCGCGGCGGACCTCCGCGCCTTCTAGGGGCAAGACGAAATCCTCACCGTCCGGTACCTCGCCGCGGTTCCGATAGATGAGTGAGTGCTCGATAAAGATGACTGGGTCGTTGCCGCGGATCGCTGCCTTCAGGAACCCTTTGGCGTCCTTCGGGACCGCCGGAGCCACGACACGCAGGCCCGGCACGTAGGCGAAGTAGTTCTCGAAGAACTGCGAGTGCGTCGCAGCCAGCTGCCCGAACCCCTCGACCGTGCGGACGACGACGGGCGCCGTGAACTGCCCGTTGAACATATAGTAGATCTTCGCCAGGTGGTTGACGATCTGGTCCATGGCCAAGAGCGAGAAGTTGATCGTCATCAACTCGACGACCGGCCGGAGTCCACCGATCGCCGCGCCGATCCCCAGACCGACGATCCCGAGCTCCGCGATCGGTGTGTCGCGCACGCGCTCCGGGCCGAACTCCTGGAGGAACCCGCGCGTGACAGCGTACGAGCCCCCGTACGCCCCGATATCCTCACCCATCAAGAAGACGCGCTCGTCGCGATACATCTCCTCGCGAAGCGCCTCGCGCAGCGCGTCACGGTAAGTCAGCTCGCGAGCCATCCTGCACCCTACCCCTCTCTAGTGCACGGTGATCGGGTCGGCGTAGACGTACTGTGTCAGGGTCTCCGGATCCGGTTCCGGACTCTCTTCCGCGAAGCGGACTGCCTCAGCGACCGCCTCTTCGACCGCCTGATCGAGTGCAGCCAACTCCTCCCCGGTCGCCACGTTCTGGGAGAGCAGCTTCTGGCGGAAGAGCACGATCGGATCGCGCTGGCGCCGCCACTCCTCGACCTCCTCTTTGGAACGGTACGTCTCGGGGTCAGCCATGGAGTGGCCGCGGTAGCGATAGGTCAGTGCCTCGATGAAGTAGGGGCCGTTCCCGCTCCGGCAGTGCTCGAGTGCGCGTTTTGTCACCTCGTAGACCGCGAGGACATCCTGGCCGTCGACCTGCTCGGCTGGGATGTCGTAGGCGCAGGCCTTGCGGTACATCTCGCGCACTGCCGAGGCATGAGCAACCGCCGTGCCCATACCGTACTGGTTGTTCTCGCACAGGAAGAGCACCGGCAGCTTCCAGAGAGCGGCGAAGTTGAGCGCCTCGTGGAATGCACCGTTGTTCGTCGCGCCATCGCCGAAGATCGCGACCGCGACGCGGCGCTGGTTCAGGTACTTGCTGGCCAGCCCCAGCCCGGCTGCGATCGGCAGGAGCCCGGCGACGATCGCATAACCGCCCCAGAAGTGCTTGGATGCATCGGCGAAGTGCATCGATCCACCGCGGCCGCCGACCAGACCAGTCGCTTTGCCGAAAAGTTCGGCCATGCACCGGCGCGGGTCGAGCCCGAGCGCGAGGGCATAGCCGTGGTCGCGGTAGTGCGTTACCAGGTGATCCTCGGGGTCCATCGCTCGGATGGCACCGACGGCGACTGCTTCTTCGCCGATGTACAGGTGCAGGAACCCAGCGATCTTCCCTAACGCGTATTGCTCAGCTGCCACTTCCTCGAAACGCCGGATCAGCACCATCAACCGGTACATTTCGAGGAGTTCGCTCTTGGTGAGCGCTACCCCAGGCAGCTGGCCATCGACTGTACTGGTCATCGCAACCCTCCTGCCTCCAGTGGCTGGGTCACAGCTCGTCCCCTCTCCGGGGCTTCACGACGTCGTGAACGCTGCGACCTCCTGACGGTGACACCGGCACAACCAGCGCTTATGATACCCCAGGCCCGAGCTTATACCCAATCTGCCGCAGGAACTGCACTCGCTTGGCGATATCCTCGTCTCCCTCGATGCCCAGCGGCTTGAAGCCATCGGCCACGCCGAGTACGGCGCGTTGTTCGCCGAGATCGGCGAGGACGACCGTGACCGGGTTCGCGGTCGCGCAGAAGATCGTGCACACTTCGACGATGTTGCGGACCGCGGGCAGGACGTTGATCGGGTACGCATTGCCGAGCATGATCAGGAAACAGTGTCCGGCAGCGATGGCGAGAACGTTGCGCCGAGCGAGATCGGTCAGTTCTGGGTCGGTCCCGCTCCAGCGCACGAGCCGTGGCCCGGATGCCTCGCTGAAGGCGAGGCCGAACTTGATTCCGGGAACCGCGTTGACCAGTGCCTCGTGCAGATCCTCGACCGTCTTGATGAAATGGCTGTGACCGAAAATGATGTTGACGTGATCGGGCTTCTCGATCGGCACAGTGACGAGCTCGATCGGCATCGGTCGCCCCCCTTTCGCTGTGTTCACGGCACGACGACTGCTCGTCCCTTGACGCGGCCATCGCGCAGATCCCGCAGTGCCTGATTGATCTGAGTGAGCGGGTAGTAGGTGATCGCGAGCTTGACACGCCCGTCGGCGACCAGTTCCATGAGTTCGACGAGTTCCGCGTACGTCCCGACCAGGTTCCCAACGATCGTCTTCTCCTGATCGACGAGTTCCATCGTCGGCACGTCCAGTCGCCCACCGTAGCCGATGACGAAATAGGCTCCGCCTCTTCTCGTCATGGCGAGTCCTTGTCGCGGCGTGTTTCCTTCTCCGACGAAGTCCAGAACGACCGCTGCTCCGCGCCCGCCGGTCAATTCGCGCACCTGGCTGACGGGATC
>Ga0207870_100124_pt1 | contig 82544 bp, 81 predicted proteins | sample CeladaPassage60B_FD_187477 | JGI IMG/M metagenome (GOLD analysis project Ga0207870, IMG submission 187477) | Cellulose-adapted microbial communities from the Joint BioEnergy Institute, USA - Passage3 60B (SPAdes) (version 2) | ecosystem: Engineered > Bioreactor > Continuous culture > Unclassified... | reverse complement strand
CCCCTTCAAAGCGGGCAGGTGCCGCACCAGGGTGCTTTTGCCCACCTGCCGGGCCCCCATGACCGCCACCACGGGGAAAACCTCTAGAAGCCGCTCCAGGAGGGGCCCGGCGGCGCGGGGCAGGAAAGTTCTTTCCATACTTGAATGATAGTCATTCAGTAGGGGAAAGACAATGCCATCTCTCAGGGAGATGGCAGAGGGGGAAGAGCCCCCACGACGAAGACCAGGGGGTTTTCCGGGGAGAGGGGGTCAACGCGGTAGGCTTCCCGCTCCCAAAGCGCCTGCCCCGTACGGTAGCGCCTGCCGAAGGCCACCTCCTCGGGCGGAACCTCTTGCCAGGAGGTCTTCCTCGCCTTCAGGTCAACCCGCAAAGACCGCCACACCGTCCACCTTCGGGCGGAAGGCGCGAGCCTGGGCTAGAATGGAAGCCAGGCGGGGAAAGGAGGTTTTCCGTGGACCTTTTGGAGCGGCTCGGATTTGGAGGGCGGCGGGTCCTCATCCTCCACCACGACGACCTGGGCCTGACCCACGCCCAGAACGGGGCCTACCAGGCCCTGGGCCTCCCCACGGGGAGCGTGATGGTCCCAGGGGCCTGGGCGAGCGGGGTCAAGGGGGAGGACTTGGGGGTGCACCTGGTGCTCACCAGCGAGTGGCCCGCCCCCAGGATGCGCCCCCTCACCGAGGGGGAAAGCCTCAGGGACGAGGCGGGCTACTTCCCGGAAAGCCTCGAGGCCCTCTGGCGCAAGGCCCGCGCCGAGGAGGTGGAGCGGGAGCTTCGCGCCCAAATCGAGGCGGCGGCCAAGCTCTTCTCCCCCACCCACCTGGACACCCACCAGGGAGCGGTCCTCAGGCCCGACCTCGCCGAGGTCTACCTGCGCCTGGCCGAGGCCTACCGGCTCGTGCCCCTCGTCCCCGAAAGCCTCGAGGGCCTCGGCGTCCCCCCTATCTTCCTCCCCGAGCTGGAGCGCCTCCTCTACAAGACCCCTTTCCCCCGGGTGCGCTTCCTTGACCCCTACGGCCTCCCCCCGGAGGAGCGGCTCGGCTTCTACCTGGACCTCGCCCACCTCCCCCCGGGCCTCTACTACCTGGTCCACCACGGTGCCCTGCCCACCCCCGAGGGCCGGGCCCTCCCGGACTGGCCGACGCGGGAAGCGGACTACTTCGCCCTCTCCCACCCCGAGGTGCGCCGGGTCCTCGCCGAGTTCCACCCCCTCACCTGGCGCGCGGTGCGGGAGGCCCTTTTTTAAGGAGGCCGGGGCGATGAAGAAGTGGCGCTACGCCTCGGGACAGCTCGGCCTGACCCTCGTCTCCGAAAGCTTCGGCACCTACCTCGCCTTCTTCTACCTGGAAAGGCTCGGCCTCTCCGCCGCCCTCTACGCCCTGGCCCGGACGGTCTACGCCCTCTGGGACGCGGTAAACGACCCCCTCTTCGGCCACCTCTCGGACCGGACCAAGACCCCGTGGGGCCGGAGGCGGCCCTGGCTCCTCCTCGGCGTCCCCCTCTTCCTCCTCGCCTACCTCCTGGCCTTCTGGGTGCCCGACTGGGCCCGCTCCCCGGCCGTCCTCCCCTACTACTTCGCCCTGGCCATCCTCCTCTACGAGACCATGGCCACCGTGGTCTGGACCAACCACGGGGCCCTCTTTCCGGAGATGTTCCGGGGCCTTAAGGAGCGGGCCGAGGCCGCCGCCTTGAAGCGGGGGGCGGAGCTTCTGGGCCTCATCCTCGGCATCGCCCTCGCCCCCATGGTCTACGCCCGGGTGGGGTTTTTCGGCATGGCCCTCCTCTTCGCCGGGCTTGCCCTTCTGGCCTTCCTCTACTTCTTCCCCGGGATCCGGGAGGACCCCCGGGCGGGAAGCGGCCTGGGGCTTTGGGCCTCCTTCCGGCTCGTCCTGGCCAACCGGGCCTTCTGGGTGGTGGCCCTCGTGGGCCTCCTCTTTGAGTTCGGGCGCATGGTGCTCCAAACGGCCATCCCCTTCTACGCCAAGCACGCCCTGGGCCTGGAGGAAGGGGCCACCACCTTTCTCTTCGCCGCCGTCTTCCTGGCGGCCCTCCCCTCCGCCCTCCTCTGGGGGCGCCTGGCGGGGGCCTGGGGGGGCAAGCGGGCCTGGCGGCTGGCCCACCTCCTCATGGGCCTCTCGGCCCTCCTCCTCTTCCTGCCCCAAAGCCTCCCCGCGGCCCTCCTTGCCGGGGCCCTGGTGGGCGCGGGGTTTGCCGGGGTGCGGGTCACGGGGGAGGTGGTGATGGCCAAGGTGATTGACTTGGACGCGGAGCGCACGGAAACCCGGAGGGAAGGGGCCTACTACAGCCTGGTGGGGCTTTTGGGCCGGGCCGCGGGCGCCCTGGTGGGGCTTTCCTTCGCCCTCCTCACGCCCCTCTTCGGCTACGTGAGCGGGGAGAACCCGGGGCCGAACCCCGAGGCGGCCTTCCGCTTCCTGGTGGCGGTGGTCCCCGGGACGGCCATCCTCCTCGCCTACGCCCTCACCGCCCTCTTCCCCCACGAGGTCAAGGAGTGAGGATGCGGCTGGACCCCAACCACCCCAGGCCCACCCTCCAGCGCCCCGGCTGGCGGAGCCTCGAGGGCCACTGGGACTTCGCCCTAAGCGAGGCCGAGGCGCCCGGCGGGGTGCGGTTTGACCGGAAGATCCTCGTCCCCTTCCCCCCCGAGGCCCCGGGAAGCGGGGTCGGGGAGGCCTGGGTGGGGGTGGCCTGGTACCGGAAGGTCCTTCGGGCCAATCCCCGGCCAGGACGGCGGCTTTTCCTCCGCTTCGGGGCCGTGGACTACCGGGCGGAGGTCTTCGTGAACGGGGTGCGGGTCCTGGAGCACGAGGGGGGGCACACCCCCTTCGGCCTGGACCTCACCCCCTTCCTGGAAAGGCCCGTGGAGGTCCTGGTGCGGGCCGAGGACGACCCCCTGGACCCGGAAGCCCCCCGGGGCAAGCAGGCCCTGGGGGAGCCCGGGGGCATCTTCTACCCCCGCACCACCGGGATCTGGCAGCCGGTCTGGCTGGAGTGGGTGCCGGAAAGCCACATCGCCGCCCTGCGCCTGACCCCGGACCTCAAGGCCCTGGGCTTCCACCTCGAGGTCCAGGCCCAGGGCGAGGGGGAGGCGGTGGAGGTGGCCCTCTTCCCCGGGGTGAGAGGGGAGGCCCCCCTTGGGGAGACGCCCTGGCTGGAGGCCCGCTTCCCCCTCCTCGGGGGGAGGGCCTCCGGGTTCCTCGGCCTCCCCGCGAAGGGGAGCCCGGAAGGCCTCCTCTGGCGGCCGGAAACCCCCGTCCTCTTCCCCTTGCGCCTCCGCCTCCTCTCCGGAAGGCGGGTCCTGGACGAGGTCTACAGCTACGGAGGGCTCAGGGAGGTGGCCGCCCAAAGGGGGGTCTTTCTCCTCAACGGGGAGCCCTACTTCCCCAGGCTGGTCCTGGACCAGGGGCTCTGGCCCGAAGGCCACCTCGCGCCCCCGGGCCTCGCCGCCCTCCGGCGGGACGCGGCGCTCGCCAAGGCCCTGGGCTTCAACGGGGTGCGCAAGCACCAGAAGGTGGAGGACCCCCGCTACCTCCACCTGGCCGACCGGCTCGGCCTCCTCGTCTTCGCGGAGATGCCGAGCTTCTTCCGCTTCTCCCCCAAGGCGGCCCGGCGCTACCTCGCCGAGCTCGCCGAGGCCCTGGAGCGGGACCGGAACCACCCCAGCCTGGTGGCCTGGATCCTCTTCAACGAGGGCTGGGGCCTCACCCCCTGGCGGGCCGAGACCCTGGCCTTCCTCCAGGGGGCCTTCCTCCTGGCCCGCGCCCTGGACCCCACGCGTCCCCTCGTGGACAACGACGGCTTTGAGCACGGGCCCTTTTGGGACCTCCTCACCGTGCACGACTACGCTCCTCCGGAGGTCCTGGCCCGTAGGTACGGGGAAGGCCTCCCCGAGGCCCCCATGGGCCGCCCCCTCGCCCTGGCGGGCCTTCCTCCAGGGGTGCGCCCCTTCCTCTCGGAGTTCGGAGGGCTCAGGCTCAAGGGGCCGGGCCCGGGCTGGGGGTACCGGGAGGCGGAGGACGAGGAGGCCTTCCTGCGGGAAGTGCTCCGCTACCTGGAAACCGCGTGCGGAAGCCGCCTGAGTGGGTTCTGCTACACCCAGCTCTACGACACCTTCCAGGAGGAGAACGGCCTCCTGGACTTCTGGCGGAGGCCCAAGGTGCCCCCCGAAAGGGTCCGGGCCTTCCTGGAGGGTTGCGAGGCGAGGCGGCTTCTCGCGGAGTAGGAGGTGGGAGGATGGCTGTTCCCGGAAAAGGCCTGGGGAAGAAGCTCTGGAGCGCGGCGGAGATGGCGGCCCTTCTGGGCCCCGGCATCCTCCTCCTCGCCGTCCGCTACGCCCGGGAGCGGGACCGCTGGACGCCCCGGGACCCCCTTCCCCCTTGGAAGGGGGTGGGGAGGGCGCAGGGCCTCGAGGCCATTCCCGGCGGGGTGAGGGTGCGCTTCGCCGAGGCCGAGCTGGAGGCGGTCTTCCTGGGGGAGGACCTCCTCCGCCTCACCTGGTCCCCCGGGGAGGCCCTGCCGCCCTACGCCCTGGCCGAGGAGGCCTCCCCCCTGGAGCCCGAGCGCCTCCGGGGGCCGGACGGGGCCCTTCTCCTCCGCACGCGCCGCCTCGCCCTCGCCCTCGGGGAGGAGGGCCTGGAGGTCCGGGACGAGGAGGGCAGGCTCCTGCGGCAGGAGGCCTACCCGGAGCGGGCGGGAAGGGCGTGGCGGCACCGGGTCCGGCTCGCGCCCGGGGAGCGGGTGCTGGGCCTGGGGGAGCGGGCCCACCCCCTGGACCGCCGGGGCGGGGCCTTCCGGCTTTGGAACCGGGACCCGGGGGGAAGCTATGGCCCCGGGGAGGACCCCCTTTACCTCTCCGTCCCCGTCTGGCTCTCCCTCCTGCCCCAAGGGGGGTACCTGGCCTTCTACGAGAACCCCGCCGAGGGCTTCGCCGACCTCCGGGGGGAGGAGGCCTGGGTGGGGTTCTTAGGGGGGGCCTTCCGCTACCACCTCATCCCCGGCCCCCTGGAGGCGGCCCTGTCCCGCTACGTGCGCCTCACGGGCCTTCCCCCCATGCCCCCCCGCTGGGCCCTGGGCTTCCACTACGCCCGCTGGGGGCTCAGGACCCGGGAGGAGGTGGAGGAAAGGGTGGCGGGCTTTCTGGAACGGGGCCTCCCCTTGCGGGCGGTGCACCTGGACATCGACTACATGCGGGGCTACCGCGTCTTCACCGTGGACGAGGGCCGCTACCCCGACCTTCCGGGCCTGGTGCGGGGTTTCGGGGAGAAGGGGGTGCGCACCGTCCTCATCCTGGACCCCGGGGTGAAGGCGGAGAAGGGGTTCCCCCCTTACGAGGAGGGCCTGAGGGAGGGGCTCTTCTGCCGCCTCCCCTCCGGGGAGGTGGTCCGGGGCCCGGTGTGGCCGGGGCTCGCCGCCTTCCCCGACTTCACCGACCCCAAGGCCCGGGCCTGGTGGGGGGAGAAGCTCAAGGGGTTTCTGGAGATGGGGGTCGCGGGCTTCTGGCTGGACATGAACGAGCCCGCCCTCTTCGCCGCCTGGGGGGAGCCCACCCTGCCCGCAAGCGCCCGCCACGCCCTCGAGGGCCAAGGGGGGGACCACCGCCTCGCCCACAACCTCTACGGCCTCCTCATGACCCGGGCGAGCTGGGAGGGGTTCCGGAAGCACGCCCCAGAACGCCGCCCCTTCCTCCTCACCCGGTCGGGCCACGCGGGGGTGCAGCGCTACGCCTGGGCCTGGACGGGGGACGTGGAGAGCACCTGGGAGGGCTTGAGGACCACCTTGCGGGCCCTCCTGGGCCTTTCCCTCTCCGGGGTCTACTTCGTGGGCTCGGACATCGGGGGCTTCAGCGGCAACCCCTCCCCCGAGCTCTACCTGCGCTGGTTCCAGATGGCGGCCCTCACCCCCTTCTTCCGCCTCCACGCCGCCCGCTGGACCAAGCGCCGGGAGCCTTGGCGCTTCGGGGAGGAGGTGCTGGAGGGGGTGCGGCGGACCATGGCCCTGCGGGAAAGCCTCCTCCCCTACCTCTACACTCTGGCCCACCGGGCAAGCCGGGAGGGGAAGCCCCTTCTCAGGCCCCTCTTCCTGGAGGGAGGGCCCTACACGGAGGAGGCCTTCCTCCTGGGGGAGGCCCTCCTGGTGGCCCCCGTCCTGGAGGAGGGGGCACGGGCCAAGGAGGTGCCCCTCCCTCCGGGCGGCTGGTACCCCTGGGGGGAGGACCGGGCCCTCCAGGGCCCCACCTGGGCGCGGCTTCCCGCCCCCCTGGACCGGATCCCCCTCCTGGTGCGGGCCGGGACCGTCCTCCCTCTCCTGGAGGAAGGCGGCCTGGCCCTCCACCTCTACCCGGGGGCGGAGGGGGCGGAGGGCCGCCTCTACTGGGACGAGGGGGAGGGGGAAGGCCCTTATAGGCTGGACCGCTTCCGCCTCCTCCCGGCCGAGGGGGGCTTCCGCCTCCTTTGGCAGGGGGAGGGGGAGCTCCCCTGGCCGTGGGTAAGGGTGCGGCTCAGGCTTTTCGGCAAGCGGCTCCTTAGGGCCCACGTGGAGAGGGAGGCCCACGCCGCCGAGGAGGGCGGGGTCCTCCTCCCCCCTTTCCGCGAGGCCCTTTTGGAGGTGGAGGGATGAGGGTGGAGAAGGCGTGGTTTCTGGCGGATGGGGCGGAGGCCCCGGAGGGGCTTCCCGAGGGGGGCTTCCGGGAGGTGGCCCTGCCCCACCAGTGGAGCCTGGAGGGGATAGAGGCGGAGGTGGGCTGGTACCGCCTCGCCCTGCCCGAGGGAGGGCCCAGGCGCTTCCTCCGCTCCTTTGGGGACTACTACCAGGAGGCCTGGCTGGACGGGGCCTACCTGGGCCGGCACGAGGGCTACTTCTTCCCCTGGGTCCTGGAGCTTCCCAAGGGGAAGGAGCTCCTCCTAAGGGTCTCCGCCCCCAAGGAGCCCCTTGGGGTCTGGCCCCGGTTCAAGCGGCAGATCAAGGGGGTCTTCGGCCAGCACGACTGCCGCCCCGGGGGGACCACGGAAAGGGGCCAGGAGCGGGGGACCGGGGGGCTATGGGGCGGGGTGGAGGTCTGGGCCCGGGAGGAGGTGGCCCTCCTCGGCCTCGCCCACCGCCTCTTCCCCCGGCCCGGGGGGTGGCGGCTCTGGGTGCGCCTTCTGGTGGACGCCCAAAGGCCCTTCCGCGAGCGGGCGCGCCTCTCGCTCGTCCCAGCGAACTTCCCCGGGGAAGCCCTGGAGCGGGAGGCGGTCCTCGAGGGGGAGGCGGGGCGGGCCTGGCGGGAGGTGGTCTGGGACCTGCCGGAGATGCCGCTTTGGGAGGTGTGGGAGCGGGGCTTCCCCCACCTCTTCCGCCTCGAGGCGGACCTCCTCGGGGCGAGGCTTAGCGTCCCCCTGGGCTTCCGCACCGTGGAGGTGGACAGAGAGGGCTGGCTCCTTCTGAACGGGAAGCGGCTCTTCCTGCGGGGGACCAACGCCATCCCCACCCAGTGGCTCGCCGCCTACTCCGAGGCGATGGCCCAAAAGGACGTGGCCCTCCTCAAGGAGGCGAACCTGAACGCCGTGCGGGTCCACGCCCACGTGACCCACCCCGCCTTCTACGCGGCCTGCGACCGGGAAGGGGTCCTGGTCTGGCAGGACTTCCCCCTGCAGTGGGGCTACGCCCCGGACGAGGCCTTCGCCCAGGAGGCCCTGCGCCAGGCCCGGGCCATGGTGGAGGTCCTGGGGGCCCACCCCAGCGTCTACCTCTGGTGCGCCCAGAACGAGCCCACCCACAACCGCCACGCCCTGGGCCCCCTCCTGGCGGCGGCGCTAAGGGCGGCGGACCCCACCCGGCCCGTGAAGGAGGCCTCGGACTTCCGCGAGCACCCCTACCCCGGCTGGTACTGGGGGCATTACCGGGACTTCCTCGCCCTGCCCGGGGCCCCCCTCCCCTCGGAGTTCGGGGCCCAGGCCCTGCCCCGGGCGGAGCTCCTAAGGCGGGTCCTGGGGGAGGCCGCCTGGCCCCCAAGGTGGGAGGTCTGGGCCTACCACAACTTCCAGCCCCACGAGACCTTCCGGGTGGCCGGGGTGGAGATGGGGGAAAGCCTGGAGGAGTTCGTGGAGCGCTCCCAGGACTACCAGGCGAGGCTTATAGAGTTCGCCGTCCACGCCTACCGGAGGGCCAAGGGGAAGGTGGTGGGCTACTTCCAGTTCATGTTCGTGGAGCCTTGGGAGGGGATCACCTGGGCGGTTTTGGACGTGGAGCGGGTGCCCAAGAAGGGCTTCTTCGCCCTTAAGGAGGCCAGCAGCCCCGTCCTCCTCTCCCTGGTGCCCTACCGGGAGAGGGTGGAGGTGGGCGGCCCCCCCTTGCAGGAGGCCTGGCTCGTAAGCGACCTGGACCGGCCCTTAAGCCTCCGGGTCCGCCTCCGCCTCGAGGGCCCCGCCACCCTCCTCCTCCACGAGGAGGAGGTGGCCCTGGAGGCGGGGGAGGTGCGGCGGTTTTTCAGCCTGGGGGAGCTTTGGGAAAGCCCCTCGGAGGTCCAGGCCCGCTTCCTGCCCCAGCGGGAAGCCCTGGCCCGCATCCCCCCTGGGGCCTACCGCCTGGTGGGGGAGGCCTGGGAGGGGGAAAGGCTCTGGTCCCGCCACGTCCTCAGCGTGGAGTACCTGGGGCCCATCCTGCCCCTGGAGATGGCCTGGTGATGCCGCCCCACCTGGCCTACGCCCTGGGGGGCCTGGGCCTCACCCTCCCCGCCCAAACCTTCGGCACCTACGTGGCCTTCTACTACCTGGATCGCCTGGGGATGCCCGCGGGCGCCTTCGCCCTGGCCCGGCTCATCTTCTCCGTGTGGGACGCGGTGAACGACCCGCTTTTCGGCTACCTCTCGGACCGCACCCGGACCCCTTTAGGCCGGAGGCGGCCCTGGCTCTTCCTCAGCCTGCCCTTTTTGCTCCTCGCCTTTTACCTGGCCTTCAGCGTGCCGGAGGCCTTCCGGGAGGGGACAAGGCTCTTCTGGTACTGCCTTTGGGCGATGCTCCTCTTTGAGACCTTCTCCGCCCTGGCCTGGGTCAACCACGCGGCCCTCTTCCCCGAGCTCTTCCAAAGCCGGGAGGAGCGGGCCCGGGCCAACGCCTGGCGCCAAGGGTTTTACTTTCTGGGCCTCACGGCCAGCATCGCCCTGACCCCCCTGGTGTACGCCGCCCTGGGCTTTCCCGGCATGGCCCTCCTCTACGGGGCCGTGGGGGGCGGGCTCGTCCTCCTCTTCCTCCTCTCGGTGCGGGAGGACCCCAGGGCCCGGGAGGCCGAGCCCCTCCCCTTCGTCCCCGCCTTCCGGTACACCCTGGGAAACCGCGCCTTTTGGATCTATGCCCTGGCGGCGCTTTTTCTCCTCTTCGCCGTGGGCCTCTTCGCGGCGGCCATGCCCTTCTACGCCAAGTACGCCCTGGGCCTGGGGGAGGAGGCCACCGCCCTGCTCTTCGCCTCGGTCCTCCTCGCCGCCCTGCCCTCCGTCTCCCTCTGGGCCCGCCTCGCCGGCGCCTTGGGGCCCAAGAGGGCCTGGCTTTGGGCCATCGGCCTCCTCGCCCTCGGGGCCCTCCTCCTCCTCTGGCCCCGGGGGCTCCTCGAGGCCCTGCCCGTGGGGGTCCTGATCGGGACAGGCTTCGGGGGCGTACTCGTCCTCGGGGACGTCCTCCTGGCGGAGGTCATTGACCGGGACGCCGCGGCCACAGGGAGGCGGCGGGAGGGGGTGTACTACAGCGTCTACGGCTTCGTCAACCGGCTCTCGGGGCCCCTGCAGGCCCTCGCCTTCGCCCTCCTCACGCCCCTCTTCGGCTACGTGAGCGGGGAGAACCCGGGGCCGAACCCCGAGGCGGCCTTCCGCTTCCTCATGGCCGTGCCCCCCTTCGCGGCAAGCCTCCTGGCCCTGGCCCTGGCCGCGCGGTTTCCCTACGGGGCAAAGGGGTGAGGCGCGGGGGCCTGCCGGGCCCTGGAGGCCGTGGCCCCCCTCCCCGTCCACTGGCGCCGGGTGCGCTGCGGCAAGAAGGGGCGCCGGAAGCGCCCCCACGGGCCCTACGCCTACCTCCGGGTGAAGCGGGACGGGAAGGGGCGCTGGCAGTACCCGGGCAAGGGCCTGACGAGGGCTTCGCCCGGGCCGGGGCCTTCCGGAGGCTCTGGCCCGCTACCGGAGGACCCCGGAGGGGATCCTGGCCATCCGGGAGGGCCTCGAGGCCCTGGGGGGCTGGCCCCTTGGGGGCCCGCGCCAGAGCCTCCCCGCGGCCTCGGTTCGGGCATCCCGAGAGGCGGCCCCTTAGCCCCCGAGCTCCCGGAGGAGGGCCTCCACCCCGGGGGAGGGCCTCTCCCCAAGCTCCTCCCAAAGCCTCCGCCGGTAGCGCTCCAGGTGGGCGAGGGCCCGGGCCCGTTGCCCCCGGGCGAGGCAGCGTTCCACCAGGGGGAGGAGGGCCTCCTCGTCCAGGGGGTCCAGCTCCAGGAGGCGCTCCAGGTACCTGGGCTCCCCCTTCTTGAGGAAGAGGGCCCGCACCCGGTGGAAGACCTCCTCCCGCTTCCGGTCCAGGAGGGGGTGGTCCAGGCCCGGGAAGAGGGGCTCCCGGTAGAGGGCGAAGGCGGCCTCCGCGTCCTCCCGCCTCAGGGCCTCCTCCAGGGCGTGGAGGTCGCAGGCGAGGTGCTTCAAGCCCTCCTCCCCCAGGTAGGTGGGGAGGCCCCAGGGCTCGAGGGCCTTCCTGAGGCGGTTCAGCCAGACGTAGAGGTTGTTCAAGGCGGCCTCCTCGGAGAGGTCGGGCCAGAGGGCGAAGGCCACCTCCTCCCGGGGAAGGCCCAGGAGGAGGAGGGCGAGGACCTCCCGGGCCTTGCCCTTGAGCTCCACCCCGCCCAGGGGGTTCCTCACCCGGAAGCTCCCCAGGACCTCCACCTGGAGGGGAGGGATCTCGGCAAGTCGCAGGGCCACGGCCTCCTTCCAGCCGCTTTTCAAGACCTCCTCCAGGGGGTAGGCCCGGGCGAGCTCCGGACGCTTCCGGGGGAGGAGGTCCAGGGGGACGAGGCCGGGGAGGACCCGCTCCCCGGCGTCCGTGAGGGAGAGGAGGGCCTCGAGGTCTTCCTCCTCCCGCAGGAGGCGGTAGCGGGCGGCGTGCCAGTAGAGCCTCTCCTCCCGCTCCTCGGGGCGCGGGGGGAGGAGGGCGGGGTCTTCCCGGAGGAGGGCCCGGGCGAGGGCGGGGAGGAAGCCCGGAAGGCCCTCCAAAAGCCCGGGGTCCCGGCGAAGGCCGGCGAGGAGGGCCTTTCCCCGCTCCACCAGGTAGGGGTTCTCCAGGAGCTCCGCCTGGGCCACGAGGCGGGCGAGGGCCTCGGCGTCCTCCTCCAGGTGGGCGAGGAGCATCCGGGCCTCGAGGGCGGCCAAGGGGTGGCCCTCGGCCTCCTGGGCCCGCCTCAGGTGTTCCCGCGCCTTCTCCCGCTCCCCCAGGAGGAGGTAAAGCCGCCCCAGGTCGCGGAGGTGCCCCGCCAGGTTGGCGGGCCCGAGGGGCCCGAGGCGCCCCACGGCCTCCTCCAAGGCGGCGATCCGGCCGAGGAGGCTTCCTTCCCGCTCAAAGCGCAGGAAGGCCAGGTTGGTGAGGGGGGCGAGGCGGTAGGGGCTTTCCGGGGGAAGCCGCCTCAGGGCCTCCTCCAGGAGGGCCTCGGCCTCCTCGGGCCTCCCCTCCTCGTAGGGGACGCGGGCGGCGTCGTTGAGGAAGCGCCCGGCGAGCTCCCCCCCTACCCGGTCCAGGAGGGCGAGGCCCCTTTCCAGGTGGGCCCGGGCCTCGGGGAGGGCCTTCCCCAGGAGGGGCTCGGCCTTGTAGTAGGCGAGGTGCCCGAGGGCCTGAAGGGCCAAGGCGGGGTCCTCCCCCTGGGCCAAAGGCTCCAGGAGGGCGAACCCCTCCCGCCTCCCCACTTGCAAAAGGGCCTCCCCCAGGCGGAGCCGGGCCCGGGGGCCGCCCCGCCGCAGGAGGCCTTCCCAGGCCAAAAGCCTCTCCGCGGGGATGGGGAGGGGGATGGGGCTTTCCAGGAGCTGGAGGAGTTCTTCCTCGAGGCCCGCCCCGAAGAGGGCCTCGGCCCAAAGCTCCGGGGGAAGCCTCCCCTCGGCCTTCCGCACCGCCTCCTGGACCTCCGCCCTCAGGGCCCTCTGGGCCATCTCCCGGAGGAGGGGGTGGAGGCGGTAGCCCGCGGGGACCCGCTGGAGAAGCCCTTTCTGGAAGAGACCCTCCGTGACGGGAAGGGCCTTCTCGGCGGGCAGGAGGGGGAGGGCGGCGAGGAGGAGGCCTTCCTGGAACTCCTCCTCCGAGAGGCTTTCCCGCAGGCCCTGGAGGAGGGCCATGGGCTCTGGGGGCCTTCCGGTGAAGGCGGAGAGGAAGAGGGGGAGGGCCCAACCCCCCGTGGCCCGGTGGGCCTCCCGCCACCCCTCCCGCCCCCCGAAGAGGGCCTCCGCCTCCTCCTCGGTGAAGGCGAGGTCCGGGGCCTTCAGGTGGACGAGCCGCCCCTCGGCGAGGAGCTTGGGGAGCTCGGAGTAGGGGAGGGGCCTGCGGCTTGCCAGGACGAGGAGGCAGGGGAGGGTGCGGAGGAGGGGGGAGAGGGCCTCCTCCCCGGTGAGGTCCTCGAGGACCACCAGGGAGGGCGCCTCCCCCAAGGCGGCCACCACCGCCCCCCAGGGGGCCTCCCGGGGAAGGCCCAGGGTCTGGGCCAGAAGGGCCCTGGGCTCCCCCAAAAGGGCGCTCGCCCAGAGGGTGCGGAGGCCGAGCCTAGAGGCGAGCTGCCCCGCAAGGACGCTCTTGCCGAAGCCCGCGGGGGCCTCGAGCCAGACGGCGAAGCCCGGCTCCTCGGGGAGAAGGTCCAAAAGCCTCTTCCGCTCCAAGTAGACCGGGCTCTGCCAGGCCAGGGCCATGGACGTAAACATTCTAGCCCCAGGCCCCGGCTTCCGCGACTCCTAAAGGCCCCGGATCCGTCCTCCCCCACCCCGTTTAAGCGCCGTGTAAGCCCCCCTGAGGGGGACGGAGGTAGGGCCCCAGGGGTCCTGGAAAGTGAGGCAGTATGCGTAAGGGCAAGGGGTACGGGCTTCTCGTTAAAGACTGGCTCTGGGCAGGGCTCTTTCTGGGCCTTGCCGTCTGCAACGTGCCCTTCAACTACGAGGTCAACGTCCTGGACTACGCCGCCTTCTCGGGCACCTTCACGGTGGAGCAGGGGGGATCAGCCCCAACCCCAAGACGGTGGGCCCCGTGGAGATCCGCTACACCCCCGACAGCCGTGTGAACCTCACGGGGGCCACCCTGGACTACAAAGACGGACGACGCAGAACTCGCACCCCCGCTCTCAGCCTCCCGCCAACCCTCTGTCCAGGGAGCCAACAGGGGGTCCTGAAACTTTCCGGATCTCCAGGGGCCTGTTTAAGGAGTTCGTAAGGCTCCGGAAACGAGGATAAGGGAAGGTGAGGGTGACATGAAGGACTCTCGGCCAAGGCCGCAGGAAACTGGCTCCCCTCAGGGGAGGGCTCACGGGATATGGGCGCCCGCTGGCGGTGGCTCAGGGCTTTAGGGGAGGTGGGGGATGAAAAAGCTCCTTGTGGCGACATGGACCCTTCTGGCCTGGGCCTGGGCCCAGTTTCCCCCGGGCCCGGGGCTTCCGGGCCCCATGGCCCCGACCATGCCCCCAGGCCCTCCCAGCCAGGGGCAGGTCTACCAGAACCCAGCCCTGGGGATGAGCTTCCCCGTCCCGGCGGGGTTTGAGCCCGCGGGGGAGATGCCGGTCCAGGGAGGGATGGCGGCGGCCTTCCTCCACCTCTCGGGGGCTGAGCTCTACGCCGTCTCCTACCCCTTCCAGGGGGACCTCCAGGCCTTCCACCGGCAGAACCTCCAGCGCCTGGCCCAGCTGGACGCCCAGCTCCAGGCCCAGGGCTTCCGGGTACAGCGCCAGCCCCTCTCGGGGCTCTCCATGGGGGGGAGGCCGGCCCTCGGGGTCCAGTCCCAGATCCTCTACCAGGGGCAAAGCTACGTGGACCTCTCCGTCTACACCACAGAGGGCGGGCGGGTCTACGCGTTCCAGCTCACCGCTCCCGCCCAGGCCTTTCCCCAGGTCCAGGGGGCCTTCCAGGCCCTGCTTCAGGGGGTCCAGATCGGGGGAGGAGGCCCGGGTCTTTCTCCCTTCCCGCAGCCCGGTTTCCCAACCCAACCTGGCTTCCCAACACAGCCCGGCTTCCCTGCGCAACCCGGTTTGCCCTCGCAGCCCGGCTTCCCCCCGGGACCGGGGACCCCTCCCCCGAACCCCTTCCCCACCCCGCCCATGGGCCAGGGGGCTTCCCCGCCTCGGGCCACCTCCCCCGCCCCGCGCCCGGCCTTCACCCCGCCCGCCGACCGGGTGGTGGAGCTCCGCTACGGCAAGGAGGTGGGGGACGGGAAGCGCTTCGCCGTGGCGGTGGGAGGTCTGCGCTACCGCATCGCGCCCCAGGGCTCTGGGCGCTGGGCGGTGACGGAGGTGGTGGAAGACCCGAGGGGCGACGAGGAGGCCACCTACCTCCTGGACGGCCTCGGGTTGCAAGAAGGGGAGGACGCCCTTCTGCCCCCGGTCTGGCACACGGGGCGGCGGGAGATGGGGGGCCTCGAGCTTGAGCGGTCCGACCAGGGGGGGCTTATCGTCTACCGCTACCAGGACGAGGAGATGCGCCTGGAGATCGCCTACCGCCCTGACGGCTGGATGGCCTACTACGTCTACTGCGACCTCACCAAGAAGGCCAACCCCTGTACCCGCTACACCCTGAAGGAGGTGCGCTGATGCGGTGGCTTCTCGCCCTGGGGCTCCTCCTCCTGGCCCCGGTCCTCGGCCAGGGCCAGGAGGTGCGCACGGCGGTGACCTTGGAGGAGGTGGAGGCCCTCCTGCAGGCCTGGGGCTTCCGCCACAAGCGAATGGAGGGGGACGGGAAACCCTACCTCCTGCTCTACTTCGGCGACCTGAAGGCCACCCTGAAGCTTCTCCTTTGCGAAGACACCCGGTGCCGGGCCCTCCTCCTCCGGGCGGTCTTCACCGGCTTCACCCCGGAGGACCGGCCAGACCACGCCAGGCTCAACGGCTGGAACCGTGAGAAGCTCTTCTCCCGGGCCTACCTGGACGAGGACGGGGACCCGGTCCTGGAAGCTGACCTGGACCTGGAAGGGGGGGTCACGAACGAAGCCATCCGGGCCTTCCTGGAGAACTTCCGGGACAGCATGAGGGAGTTCACCGGTTGGATCGGCTTTTAGGAGGTGCGGATGCGGGAACTCGCCTTTCCCCCTGGGGTGCGCTGGCGCCTCTGGTGGGCCCTGGTCTTGGGGATCCTCCTCCTGGGCTTTGGCCTCGAGGGCAGGGAGCCCCTCTTCGCCCTCCTCGGCCTCCTTTTCCTTGGGGCCTTCCTGGTCCACTACCGCCGCACGGGCTACGCCCTCACCCCGGAGCCCGAGGGCATGCGCCACCAGGGGCGCCTCTTTCCCCGGGAACGCCTCCGGGAGGCGCAGCTGGAGGTCTTGCGCAACCGCCTCTGGCTGGACTTCGGCGGCGAGGGCCTCCCCCTTCCCCTGGGCCTTCCCGGCTGGGACGAGGCCCTGGCCCACCTGGGGGTGGCCTGGCGGGAGGTGCCGGGCCTGGAGGCCTACCTCCTCGGGCAGCGGGGGCCCGTCTGGTTCTGGGGCGGCCTCCACCCGCCCCGGGAGGCCCAGGGGGTGCACGCCTGGGCCCTTGGGGTCTACCGGGGGCACTTTCGGCGGATCTACGGGGCCCTTGGGCTCGCCCTCCTGGGGTTCTTCCTCCTGCTCCCCCAGGCCACGGAGACCCTGGGCCTGGTCCTACTCGCCTTGGGGGGCTTTCTCTTCCTCTGGTGGCTGGACAACTTCCCCCACGGCATCGCTTCCTACTACCGAAGGCCCAAAGGCCGCTACAACCCCCTGGACCCGGAGTTCCGGAGGCTTGCGGAAGGGGGAAAGAAGGATGAAGAGCCTTAAGCGGACCCTCTGGCTTGCAGCCCTGGGGCTCGGCCTCTACGCCCTGGCGCAACAAGTCTTCTACCCGCCGAACTTCGGCCCTTACGAGGCCCTGCGGCAGCAGGCCCACGCCCAGTGCCAGGGCCACCTCCAGCAGGGCAACCTCACCCAGGCCGGGCAGGCCTACGCCCTCTGCCTGCAGCAGGTGGCGGCTTCACTTTCGGTCTGCCCGCCGGGAATAGACTTCTTCAGCTTCCAGGCCTGTGTGGCCGCGGCCAGGGCAGGCTACCCCGCCCCCGGCAAGGCCGTCCTCACCCGCCCCGCCTACCGGGTGGAGATCCGGGGGGGCGTGAAACGGGAGCGGGACCCGCGCACGGGGCGGGTCCTGCAGGAGAAGCCCGTCTCTCCAAGGCTCCTCTTCACCCTGGAGCGCACCTCGCAAGGAGTCTACCGGGGGGTGAACTACGACGAGCGCGGGGGCCCTGAGACCACCTACTGGGTCTCCCCGAGCTGCGAGCTCCTGGACCCCCAGGGGAGGCCCGCCATGGATGGGCTACGCTGCCCCGTCTTTCCGGGGAAGCCCTACCTCCTGGTGCTCCAGCCCCCGCCCTCCCCAGGGTTCCCCCCCCCGAGCCTCCTGTACCAGGCCAGGCGGTATGGGGACGACCCCGACGGGGACGGCGAGCACGAAGACGGTTACGCCTACACTGGCGGTTCGGGAGGGAAGGCGTTCACCTCGGGGATGGTGCACCTCATCGCCTACGACATCCGGACCGGCCTCCTCAAGTACGAGTACCTGATGGCCGTTCGGGAAAGCGAGAACACCTACACCAGCTACGCGCTGGAAAGCCTCTTCCTCTTCCAGGTGCGCTGAGGGGACCCCTCGGACACCCCCACCCTAGGGGGTCCGGGGAGGGGTGGGGTTGCCCCTCGAGGCCAGGCCGAGGAGCCGCTCCACCCCCTCGGGCCTCGCGGGGAGGTAGAGGTGGACGAAGCTCGCCAGCACCCGCCCGTCGGTGTACCCCTCCACCTCCTCTCCGCCCAGGCGGCGCCAGGCGGGGCTTGGCGAGGCGGGAAGCCTTGCGTAGTGGAACTCGTGCCCCTTGAAGGCCTGGCCCTTCCGGGCCACGGGGCTATCCCTCAAGGCCTCCACCTCCCGGTAGCCGAGGACGGGCCTCTCCGCCATGCGGGCCTCCCCCGGGACCAGGCCCACCATGGGGAAGAAGCGCTCCCCCACCCAGAGGCCCTGGGAGAGGTACATGTACCCCCCGCACTCGGCCACGATGGGGCCGGGGAAGCGGCGGATGGCCTCCCGCAGGGCCACGTTCGCGGAAAGTCGCTCGGCGAAGAGCTCTGGGTAGCCGCCCCCGAGGAGGAGGGCGTGGGCTTTGGGGAGGGCCTCGTCCTCGAGGGGGCTGAAGGGGATGAGCTCCGCCCCCAAGGCCTCAAGAAGCTCCAAAGCCTCGGGGTAGTAGAAGGAGAAGGCCTTATCCCAGGCGTAGGCCACCCGGGCCCGGGGCGGGCGCCTCGGGGGGAGGAAGGGCCTGGCCTCGGGGAGGGGCGGGGCGGAGGCGGCGAGGCGGAGGACCCCTTCCAGGTCCACGCGGAAGGCCCGCCTCAGGGCCTCGAGGGGCGGGGCCATTTCCCCGGCCAGGACCAGGCCCAGGTGGCGCTCAGGAAGCTCCAGGGCGGGGTCTTGGGGAAGCCAGCCGAGGAGGGGGAGGCCCACGGCCTCCAGGGCCTCCTTCAGGATCGCCGCGTGCCGCTCCGAACCCACCCGGTTGGCGAAGACCCCCACCACCCGCACCCCGGGGTGGAAATCCTGGAAGCCCAGGGCGAGGGGCGCGATGGAGCCCGCCATCCCCTTGGCGTCCACCACCAGGGCCACGGGGGCCTTAAGGAGCCTAGCCACCTGGGCGGTGGAGCCCACCTCTCCCCGGGGGTCCTTCCCGTCAAAGAGGCCCATCACCCCCTCAATCAGGGCGAAGTCCGCCCCCCTCGCCCCGTGGCGGAAGAGGGCGAGGAGGCCCGTTTCGTCCAGGAAGAAGCCGTCCAGGTTGTAGGGCCTCCTGGCGGCGGCCTTCTCCAGGTGGGTGGGGTCAATGTAGTCCGGCCCCACCTTGAAGGGCTGCACCCTTAGGCCCCTCGCCCTAAGGGCGAGGAGAAGGGCCAGGGAGACCGTGGTCTTGCCGGCGCCCGAGTGGGGGGCGGCGAGGAGAAGACGCATCAGTGCTCTATCCCCCTCTGGGCGGGGACGCCCTGGTCAAAGGCGTGCTTCACCTTCCGCATCTCCGTCACCGTGTCGGCCAACTCCAAGAGGGCCTCGGGGGCGCCCCGCCCCGTCACCACCACGTGGACGTGGGGAGGCCTCGCCCGCAAGACTTCCAGGAACTCCTCCAGGGAAACCCAGCCGTAGCGCAGGGGGTAGGTGGCCTCGTCCAGGACCACCAGGTCGTAGGTCCCGGAGAGGAGGGCCTCCTTGGCCCGCCCCCACCCCTCCTGGGCCAAGGCGGCGGAACGGGCGAGGTCCCGGCTCCTCCAGGTGAACCCGTCCCCCAGGCCTTCTATGGGGATGCCTAGGAGGGAGAAGGCCCGGTGCTCCCCGAAGCGGGCGGTTCCATGCTTAATAAACTGGAAAATCCGCACCTTAAGCCCCCGGCCATGGGCCCTGAGGGCAAGGCCGAAGGCGGCCGTGCTCTTGCCCTTCCCGTCCCCGGTGTAGACCAAAAGGAGACCTCGTCGCTCTCCTTGGGGCTTGGCGTAGGGCTTTTGGCGTTTGGGCTCCTCCACGGAAAAAGCTTACCCCGCAAAGGGACAGGCCCTAGCGGAAGAAGACGGAAAGAAGGGCCAGTACCACCCCCACGGCCGTGAGATAGAGCATCACCCTGTTGAAGGCGGAACCGATTTCGGCCTTCATCTCCTGGCGCAAGGCCAAGATCTGGGCTTCCAGTCGGTCCCCCATCTCCTGGATCCGGACCTCCAGTCGGTTCTCCATCTCCTGGATCCGGCGCTCCAGGAGGCGGTCCTCGGACATAGCCCTATGGTAAACCAGGCCCAGCACGAGAGGAAGGAGCCGGCCCAAGCAGGGCCTGGGCCAGGAGGAGGACCACCTCCCCCAGGGCGATCATGGCCCCGAGGGCGTCCCCGTTCAGCCCCCCGAGGCGGGCCCAGGCCAGGCGGGCCACCCCCCAGGCGGCGAGGAGGGCGAGGAGGGCGGGGAGGGGGTAGAGGAGGAGGAAGGGCAGGGCGGGAAGGAGGGCAAAGGGCCAGGGCCCCCCCCGGACCAAGGCGGCCATCCCCGGGCCCAGGAGGGGGTAGCGGTGGAGGAAGGGGAGGAAGGCGAAGCGGGCCCACCCCGGGAAGAGGAGGAGGAAGAGGGGGTCTTGCACCAGGGCCAGGGCCTGGAAGAGGAGGAGGAGGTAGACCCCCCCCACCCCGAAGGCGAAGGCCCCCAGGTGGGGGTCCTTGAGGATCCTCAGGCGCTCCTCCCTGGGCCTCGCCCCGAGGAGGGCGTCCGCGAGGTCCAAAAGGCCGTCCAGGTGCAGGAAGCCCGTGAGGCCGAGGAGGAGGGCGACCCCCAGGGCGGCGGAAAGCCCCGGGGGGAGGGGCAAGAGGGCGAGGAGAGCCAGGGGAAGCCCAAGGAGGTAGCCCGCCAGGGGGAAGAAGGCCACGCTCCGCTTGAAGTCCTCCTCCCCGACCCCTTTAGGGGCCAGGGGCAACACCGTGAGGAGGGCCAGGGCGAGGCGGAGGTCTCGGAGCACCTAAAGCGCACGGAAAAGTGCCCGCCTCAGGTCCCCAGGAAGGCCCACCTCCCCGGCCCCCACGAAGGCCAGGAAGCGCCGCTCCAGTTGGGCAAGGGCTTTTTCCTCCGCTTGGGAAAGGGGAAGCCTTCCCTCCCGGACGAGGCGGGCGAGGAGGGAGCGGGCGCCGGGGGCTAGCCCCTCCAGGAGGTCCCGAAGGGTTTCCGGGTCCAGGAGGTCCTCCAGCCCCATGCCCTCATCCACCTCCAGTTCGACAAGCCAAAAGGTCCTGAGGCTAAGGGGCAGGCGGCGGGCCCAGTCCTCCAGACCGCCCCCCTCAGGAAGGGGTTCCTTCCGCCAGGGCCTTTGCGCCTCGAGGCGGCGGACGCGGAGGGGGTAGACGTTGAGCCAGTCCAGGTTCACGGCCCGGTTCCCGGGGGGGACGAGGAAGGCCTCTTCCACCTCCTCCTCGGGCGGGGCCAGGAGGAGCCAGGTGAAGAGGAACTCCTCCGGCCATAGGTCCCCGGGCGGGGGTTCGGGAGGGGAAAGGGGGGCGAGGGGGTCCCGCCCGAGCTCCAGGCGTAGGCGCAGGGCCTCCCTCACCCCCCAGGGGAGCTCCTCCCGCAGCAGGCGGCGCACCCGCCCCTCGGGCCAATCCCCAAAGGGCCGGTATAGGAGGGCGTAGAGCTCCAGGAGGAGGCTATCGGGGAAGGCCTTGCGGAAGTGGGCCAGCTCTCCGGGGGAGGCCGCGGCCGAGGCCGCCTCCCGTTCCTCCGGGGAGGCCCCGAGGAGCTCCCCGAGGCTCGCCAAGGGCACGAAGGGCGGCCTCCCCTCCTCCAGGAAGCGGAGGCGCATCACCCCCTCCCTCATCTCCTGCCTCACGTCTTCCGGGGAAAGGAGGCCCGAGCGCAGGAAGGGGCGGCCCCAAAGGGTGAGCTCCCCTAGCCCCAGGCGGGGAAGCCAGGACCGGAAGGCCTCCCAAGCGAAGGGTGGAGGGGACACGTCGGCCCGGCCCGGGGAGAGGAAGAGCCCCAGGGGAACCAGGGGCCTCCCCTCCTCTTCCGCCTCCAGAGGCTCCTCCAGGTGGGGAAACCGGGCCCTTAGGGGCGGGTCAAAGGCCCGGTCCAGCTCCAGGGCCACCCTCCCCTCTCCCACACCCAGGGCCAGGAGGGCGAGCCCCTCGGCGAGGTGGGGGTCCTTGGGGCGCCGGGCGAGGAGGGGCCGGACCTCCTCCGCCAGGGACGGCCCCTCCTGGGGGAAACGGGCGAGGAGGCGGGCCAGCTCCACCCTCCAGTCCCCGCCCCACGCCTCCCCGAGCTCCCCGGCGAGGCCTTGCGCCCTAAGGAAGGCCCCCCGGGCCAGGTACAGGCGCACCAGGAGGTAGCCCGGATAGGGGGAAGGGCGTTTGCGGAAAAACCCTTCCAGGGAGGGGATGTCCTCCTGGTAGAGCCACCGCTCCACCTCCCGGGCCACCTCCGGAGGAAGCCCCTGCTCCTCCAGAACGGCCTCCGCCCAGGCGGTGTCCCCCGGGAGAGGGAGGCCCCGCCGCTCCAGAAAGCGGGCCAAGTCCAGGAGGTGGGCGGGAAACTCCGTGCCGTAGATCCGCCAAAGCTCGGCGCAGGCCTCCCCACCCATGGCCTTGGCCCCAAGTTCCATGAGGCGGAGCCCTTCGTAGGCCCCGTCCGAGGTGAAGCGGAGGTAGCCGTAGAGGAACCGGGCCTCCGGGTCCTTGGGGTGCCTGCGGTAGGCCCGCTCCGCGTGCTCCAAGGCCTCGAGGAGATCCCCCTCCTCCAGGAGGTCCCAGGCCCGTTCCAGCTCCCAGCGCCCCATGAAGAGATCATACACAGGGGCCTCACCCCCGGGAAACCCCCGCCTCCTGGAAGGTGGCCATGTGGAGGATGCGGGCCGCGGCCCGGAGAAGGGGCATGGCGAGGACCGCCCCCGTCCCCTCCCCCAGGGCGAGGTCCAGGTCCAAAAGCGGCCTCAGGCCCAGGGCCTCCAGCTGGTGGCGGTGGCCGGGCTCCCGGGAGAGGTGGCCGGCGAAGAGGTGGTCCCTAAGCCCCGGCGCCATCTTCCAGGCCAAAAGGGCCCCCGCGGTCACGGGAAAGCCGTCCAGGACCAAGGGAAGCCCGGCCTCGTACCCCTCGAGGTAGATCCCGGCGATGGCCACAAGCTCAAGCCCCCCCACCTCGGCCGCCACCTCGAGGGGGCCCATGCCCGGATGGAGGCGGGCGAGGGCCCGGGCCACCGCTTGGCGCTTCCGCCTCAGGCCCTCCTCCCCCACCCCCGTCCCCCGGCCCACCACGGCCTCGGGAGGGAGGCCTAAGAGGGCGGCGGTGAGGGCGGCCGCCGCCGTGGTGTTGCCGATGCCCATGTCCCCGGCGGCGAGGAGGGTGGCCTCTTCCGCGATGGCCCGCCTCGCCGCCTCGCGGCCCGCCAGGAGGGCCCTCTCCGCCTCCTCCGGGGTCATGGCGGGGCCTTGGGCGAGGTTCGCCGTCCCCGGGCGCACCTTGCGCTTGAGAAGCCCCGGGTGGTCGGGAAGCTCCCCCACCACCCCCACGTCCAGGACGTAGACGGCGCAGTCCGCCGCCAGGGCGAACTGGTTGATGGCGGCCCCCCCGCGGAGGAAGTTCAGGACCATCTGCCGGGTGACCTCCTGGGGGTAGGCCGAAACCCCCTCGGCCACCACCCCGTGGTCGGCGGCGGCCACCACCACCGCCCCCCGGCCAAGCTCCGGCTTCACCCGGCCCTGGAGGGCGGCGAGGCGCAGGGCCACCTCCTCCAGATAGCCCAAGGCGCGGGGGGGCTTGGTGAGCTGGTCCATGCGGAGCCGGGCTTGGGCGAAGACCTCCGGGTCCATCACGGGGAAAAGCTTACCCTAGGGGCATGGAGCTCTGGCTCGTGCGCCACGGGGAGACCCTCTGGAACCGGGAGGGAAGGCTTCTCGGCTGGACGGACCTCCCCCTCACGGCGGAGGGCGAGGCCCAGGCGCGAAGGCTCAAGGGGGCGCTTCCTTCACTTCCCGCCTTCAGCTCCGACCTCCTGCGGGCGAGGCGGACGGCGGAGCTTGCGGGGTTTTCCCCCCGCCTCGCCCCCGAGCTTCGGGAGATCCACTTCGGAGCGCTGGAGGGGGCCCCTTGGGAGACCCTGGACCCCCGCTACAAGGAGGCCCTCCTAAGGTTCCAGGGCTTCCACCCCCCGGGAGGGGAAAGCCTCTCGGCCTTCCAGGAAAGGGTCTTCCGCTTCCTGGAGGGGCTTAAAGCCCCTGCGGTCCTCTTCACCCACGGGGGGGTGGTGCGGGCGGTGCTCAGGGCCTTGGGGGAGGACGGCCTTGTGCCCCCAGGGAGTGCGGTGGCGGTGGACTGGCCCAGGAGGGTGCTCGTCCGCCTCGCCCTTGACGGGGAGGAGGAGGCGGGGTAAAACAGGGGCGAGAGCGGCCGGGGTGCCCCAGGGCCCGGATGTCCTGGGGCGCAAAAGGGGGAAGACCGGTGAGAGTCCGGCGCTGTGCCGCAACGGTAACCGGCCCCAAGCGATAGGCCTAGCGTCTTGGCCGGAAGCCCGAATACCCGCCCCGGTGCGCGCCTCACCTGCCCCCGAGCAGGGGCGAAAGGAGGCAAGCATGGGAAAAACCCTCGGGTTCCGGTTTAAGCCCCGCGTTTCCTCCCACCAAAAGGAAGGTGCCCCGTGACGGGCCTCGAGCTTCTGGCCGTGGCCCTGGGGATGCGCCACGGCGTGGACCCCGACCACCTGGCTGCGGTGGACGGCCTCTCCCGGGTGAGGCCCTCGCCCCTTAACGGTGTCCTCTTCGCCCTGGGGCACGGGGGGGTGGTCACCCTCCTGGCCTTCCCCGCGGCAAGCCTCCTCGGGCGGGTGGACCTCGAGGCCCTCCACCTCCCCGCCTTCCTCCTCCTCTTGGTGGCGGCCCTGAACCTCTACCGGCTCCTCAAGCCCGCCCCTCCCACCCCCCCGAAGGGGCTTCCCCTCCTCAACCCCCTCCTCCTCGGGGTCCTCTTCGGCCTCGGGTTTGAGACGGCGAGCCAGCTTTCCGCCCTGGCCCTTTCCGCCGAGCTCTCCCCTTTGCGCCTCGGGGCCTTCTTCACCCTGGGGATGCTCCTCGTGGACGGGGTGGACGGGCTTCTGGCGAGCCGCCTGCAGAACCTGGCCAAGGACTCCCAAAGGGCGGAAGAGGCGAGCCGCCTCCTCGGGTGGGCGGTGGTGGCCGTGGCCCTGGTTCTGGCCCTGGCGGAGCTCGGGGGGGTGGACCTCGAGGCCTTCGCCCTGCCCCTAGGCCTCGGCCTCTTCGGCCTCCTGGTCTCCTTGAGGCTCTACGCCCTAAGGCCCGCATGAGCCACCCCTACCCCCCGCCCCGGGACAAGAAGGGAAGCCGCATCGGCTTCACCACGGGGGCAAACGCCGCCGCGGCGGCCAAGGCCGCGGCCCTCGCCCTCCTCGGGGAAGCCCCGGAGGTGGTGGACATCTGGCTCCCCGCGGGGTGGCGGCAACCCTTCCGGGTCTTCCGCCTGGAAAGGAAGGGGGACGGGGTCCTGGTGGGGATGATCAAGGACGCCGGGGACGACCCCGACGTGACCCACGGGGCGGAGATCCAGGCCTTCGTGCGCTTTGCGAGCGAAGACCGCCTGGAAGGGGGCGAGGGCGTGGGGGTGGTGACCAAGCCGGGCCTCGGGGTGCCCGTGGGGGAGCCCGCCATCAACCCCGTGCCCAGGCGGATGATCTGGGAAGCGGTGCGGGAGGTGACGGAAAGGCCCCTCGCCGTCACCATCGCCATCCCCGGCGGGGAGGAGCTCGCCAAGAAGACCTTAAACCCCAGGCTCGGGATCCTCGGGGGGCTCTCCGTCCTCGGGACCACGGGGGTGGTGAAGCCCTACTCCACCAGCGCCTTCCGCATGAGCGTGGTCCAGGCGGTGGGGGTGGCGCGGGCGAACGGGCTCTTAGAGATCGCCGCCACCACGGGGGGCAAGAGCGAGCGCTTCGCCCAAAGGCTCCTCCCCCACCTCCCGGAGATGGCCTTCATAGAGATGGGGGACTTCGTGGGGGACGTCCTCCGGGCCGCCAGGAAGGTGGGGGTAGAGGTGGTGCGCGTCGTGGGAATGATCGGGAAGATCTCCAAGATGGCCGACGGCAAGACCATGACCCACGCCGCCGGGGGCGAGGTGAACCTCTCCCTCCTCCTTTCCCTCCTCAAGGAGGCGGGGGCAAGCCCTAAGGCCCTCAAGGAGGCGGAGGGGGCGGCCACTGCCCGCCGCTTCCTGGAGATCGCCTTAGAAGAGGGCCTGGAGCTTTTCTTCGTGAACCTCGTCCGCCTGGCCCAGGAGAAGCTCCAGGCCTACATCGGGGAGAGGCCCTTCGTGAGCGTGGCCCTCACCGACTTTGACGAGGGGCGGTGCCTCGCCGCCTGGCCCGATAGAGAGGTGTACCGTGGATGATCTGATCAAGGCGCAGAAAAACCCTGCCCACCAGATGACGGAAAAAGGGCGGGCCATAGAGGAGGAGAGCTTCCGCATCGTGGACCTGGAGGCCGGGCCCCACGGCTTTTCCCCCCTGGAGTGGCCCGTGGTGCGCCGGATGATCCACGCCACCGCCGATTTTGAGTACAAGGCGCTCACCCGCTTTAGCCAAGGGGCGGTGGAGGCGGGGCTAAAGGCCATCCAAGCGGGGGCGCGGATCCTGGTGGACGCCCGGATGATCGCCTGCGGCCTGAACCCGGAAAGGCTCAGGCTCTTCGGCAACGAGGTGGTGGAGCTCCTCGCCCACCCTGAGGTGGTGGCAAGGGCCAAGGCCACGGGGGGAACCCGGGCCGAGGCGGCGGTGGCCTACGCCTGGGAAAAGGGGCTTCTGGACGGGGCCATCGTGGGGGTGGGGAACGCCCCCACCTTCCTCCTCGCCCTGGTGGAGGCCATCCGGCAAGGGGCGAGGCCCGCCCTGGTCCTGGGGATGCCCGTGGGCTTCGTGAACGTCCTGGAGGCCAAGCGGGCCCTCATGGAAGCCCCGGTGCCCTGGATCGTCACGGAGGGCCGAAAAGGGGGAAGCACCCTGGTGGTGGCCGCCCTCCACGCCCTGATCCGCCTCGCGGCGGACGGGGGGGTGGACACCTCCAGGGCCTACAGGGAGGGGTAGATGGTCTACGTGATCGGGATGGGCGCGAGGGGCCGGGAGGGCCTGAGCCTAAAGGCCCTAAGGCGCCTGGAGGAGGCGGAGGTCCTGATCGGCGGCAGGCGCCACCTCGCCCACTTCCCCGACCACCCCGGGGAGAAGGTGCCCGTCCAGGGCCCCCTGGAGGCCCTTTTGGACCTGGCGGAGGCGCGGCTTAAAGAGGGGAAGAAGGTGGCCTTCCTGGCCTCGGGGGACCCCCTCTTCTACGGGATCGGCAAAAGGGTCCTGGAACGCTTCCCCGAGGCCGAGGTCCATCCCGCCCCCACCGCCTTCCAGGAGGCCTTCGCGAGGCTTAAGCTCCCCTGGGACCAGGCCCGCTTCTTCTCCCTCCACGGAAGGCCTTTGGGCGGGGTGCTCCTGGAGCTAAGCCTTTCCCCCCTCTCCGTGGTCTACACCGACCCCGAGCACACCCCGGCGGGGATCGCTCGGGCCCTCCTGGAGATGGGCGTGGACGCCCGGGCCCACGTGGCGGAGAGGCTTGGGGAGGAGGACGAAAGGGTGCGGAGCTTCGCGGGCCTAAAGGAGGTGGCCGAGGAGCGCTTCCTGGACCCCAACGTCCTCATCCTAGAGGCCAAGGGGCCCCTTCCCCCAAGGCTCGGCTTCTTCCCCGACGAGGCCTTTGAGCAAAGGATGCCCAAGAAGGGGCTCATCACCAAACGGGAGGTGCGGCTTTTGGCCTTGGGGCTCCTCGGCCTTCCCCCGGACGGGGTCCTTTGGGACATCGGCGCCGGGACGGGGAGCGTGGGGATTGAGGCGGCGAGGCTTGCCCCCTGGGGGGAGGTCTACGCCGTGGAGAAAAACCCCGAGTCCTGGCCCCACATCGTGGAGAACGCCCGCCGCTTCGGGGCCTTTAACCTCCACCTGGTCAAGGGGGAGGCCCCAGAGGCCCTAAAGGGCCTCCCCGCCCCCCACGCCGTCTTCGTGGGGGGAAGCGGGGGGGAGCTTGAGGGGATCCTCCGGGTGAGCCTAAAGGCCCTGAGGCCCGGGGGGAGGCTCGTGGTGGCGGCCATCACCCTGGAGAACCTCCTTGCGGCCTACGGCTTCCTGAAGGGAACGGGGCTCCCCCTGGAGGGCTTCCAGGTCCAGGCGAGCCGGGTGGTGCCCCTCGCCCGCTACCACCGCCTCGAGGCGCAAAACCCCATCACCCTCCTCGCCGTGACCAAGGAGGGCGCATGAAGCTCTACCTGATCGGCCTGGGCCCCGGCGACCCCGAGCTCCTCACCCTGAAAGCGCTAAGGCTCATCCAAAGGCTTCCCGTCCTCTTCTACCCCAAGGAGGAGGGGAGGGAGCCCATCGCCTTAGGGATCGCCCGGCCCTTCCTCCCCGAGGGCAAGCCCCTCCTCCCCTTGCCCCTCTTCACCGGAGGGGACCCCAAGGAGGCGGAGAGGGCGAGGAGGGAGGCGGCCCGCAGGGTCCGGGAGGCCCTTTCCCGCTACGGGGAAGGGGGGTACCTGGTCCTCGGGGACAGCCTCCTCTACGCCTCCCCCCTAAACCTCCTCCCCTACCTGGAGGGGATAGAGGTGGAGGCCGTCCCCGGGATCAGCGCCCACCAGCTGGCGGCGGCCAGCCTCCTCAAGCCCATCGCCCTGGGGGAGGAGGGGTTCGCCGCGGTGACGGGGCTTGGCCCCCTGGACCCCGAGGGCCTAGAGCGCTTCCAGAGCGTCTTCGTCTACAAGGCGAAGGACCTAAAGGCCCTGGAAAGGACTTTCCCCAACCGGGAGGGGTGGGCCTTTTTGCGCCTGGGAATGCCGGGAGAACGGGTCCTTCCCCTGGGGGCGGCCAAGGGGGTGGCGCGGGACTATTGGACCCTGGTGGGGCTTTGGCGAAAAGGGGGGAAAAGATGAGGCCCGTGGTGCACGTGGTGGGCGGGGGGCCCGGGGACCCGGAGCTCCTCACGGTGAAGGGGGCGAGGCTTTTGGGAGAGGCCCGCTTCGTCCTCTACACGGGAAGCCTCTTCCCCGAAGGGGCCTTGCGGGAGCTTGCCCCAAAAGCGGCGCTTCTGGACTCCAAGGGGATGACCTTGGAGGAGATCGTCCTGGCCCTGGCCGAGGAGGCCCGGAAGGGCGGGGGGGTGGTCCGGCTCCACTCGGGGGACCCGGGGCTTTACGGGACCCTTCTGGAGGAGAAGGAGGCCCTCGAGGCCCTAGGGGTGGAGGTGGAGGTGGTGCCCGGGGTCACGGCGGCCTTTGCCCTGGCGGCGAGGGCGGGCCTCTCCCTCACCGCCCCCGGGGTGGCCCAGGCGGTGGCCTTCACCCGGCTTGGGGTCAGGACCCCTGTCCCCGAGGGCCAGGACCCCAAAAGCCTTGCCCGCAAGGGGCTAACCCTTGCGGTCTACCTCTCGGGAATGCACCCAAGGAGGCTATCCCGGGAGCTTTTGGAAGCGGGTCTTCCCGGGGACACCCCGGTGCTCTTCGGCCACAAGGTGGCCCAGCCGGGAGAGGAGGTGGGGCTTACGGACCTAGAGGGCCTCGCCCACCTTCCCGCCCGGGACACCACGGTCTACCTGGTGGGGGAGGCCTTAAGGGCCAAGGGCACGAGGAGCCGGCTTTACGACCCGGACTTTAGGCACCGGTACAGGAGGTGATGGGGATGGGAGAACTCTACCTGGTGGGCATGGGCCCCGGGGACCTTCCGGGCCTTACCCAAAGGGCCCGGGAGGCCCTGGAAGGGGCGGAGGTGGTCATCGGCTACAGCACCTACGTGAAGCTCCTTGAAGAGATGGGGCTCCTTGCGGGGAAGGAGGTGGTCAGGAAGGGCATGACCGAGGAGCTGGACCGGGCGGAGGAGGCCCTGGAGCGGGCCCTTTCCGGCCAAAGGGTGGCCCTCGTCTCCGGGGGAGACCCGGGGATCTACGGGATGGCGGCCCCCGTCTTGGAGCTCATGGAAGAGCGGGGCCTAAAGCGGGTGGACGGGGGGGTGGGGCTTCCCGGAAGGTTCGCCGGGGAGGAAGGGGAGGTTTTCCTCGCCGTCATCCCCGGGGTCACGGCGGCCAACGCCGTGGCGAGCCTCCTGGGAAGCCCCCTGGCCCACGACACCTGCCTCATCAGCCTCTCCGACCTCCTCACCCCCTGGCCCCTCATAGAGCGGAGGCTCCACGCCGCGGGGCAGGGGGACTTCGTGGTGGTCCTCTACAACCCCCAAAGCAAAAGGCGGGACTGGCAGCTTAGAAAAAGCGCCGAGATCCTCCTGGAATACCGCCCCAAGGAGACCCCGGCCGCCTTGGTGAAGAGCGCCTACCGCAAGCGGCAGGAGGTCGCCCTCACCACCCTGGAAGGGCTTAGGGAGGCGGAGGCGGGCATGCTCACCACGGTGGTCATCGGCAACCGCCAAAGCCGCTTTTACGAGGGCACCTTCCTCACCCCCAGGGGCTACGCCCTGAAGTACGACCTGGACACCAAGGAAGCCCTCCCCGGGGAAACCCCGGGGCTCTCCCTGAGGAGGCGGGATGCCTGAGCTTGGGCCCTTGCGCCCTGAGAGGGTGGCCGTCTACACCCTCACCCTCCCCGGCCTCGCCGTGGCGGAGAGGATCCAGCGGGTCCTCCCCGGGAGCACCCTCTACGCCGCGGCCAAGTACCGGGGCCTCTTGGAGGGGGCGGTCTACTTTGAGGAGCCGATCAAGGAACTCCTCCTCAAGACCTGGCCCCTCCACGACGGCCACGTCTTCGTCATGGCCTCGGGGATCGTCCTAAGGGCCATCGCCCCCCTGATCCTGGACAAGCGGGTGGACCCCGCCGTCTTGGTGGTAGACCTCAAGGGGCGCTACTTCGTCCCCCTCCTCGCCGGGCACCTGGGGGGAGCGAACCCCTTAGCCCGCCACCTCGCCGAGGCCCTGGGGAGCGAGGCCGTCCTCACCACGGGGACGGACAGCCTAAACGCCCCCGCCCCCGACCTCCTGGCGAAGGCCCTGGGGGCCCGGGTCCCCGACTGGAGCCCCCTCAAGGAGGTCTCCGCCCTTCTGGTGGACGGGAGGCCCGTGGGCTTCTGGTCGGACTGCGTGGACCTAAGCCCTTTGGGGCGTTACCCCATGGTGCGGGTGCTCAAGGAGCCCAGGACGGAAGGGGTTGAGGGGATGGTCCTCTTCACCGTGCGCAAAGCCTTCCCCCTTCCCGTCCCCGCCCTCTTCGCCCACCCCCCTGCCCTGGTCCTGGGGATCGGGTGCAACCGGGGAACCCCCCTGGAGGAGATCCGGCGGGAGGTCTTCGCCTTCTTGGAGGAAGGGGGCTTCGCCCGGGAAAGCCTTAGGGTCCTGGCCACCGCCGAGCTCAAGTGGGACGAGGCGGGGCTTTTGGCCTTCGCCGAGGAGGTGGGCCTCCCCTTGCGCTTTTACCCCAAGGAGGTCTTGAACGCCCAGAGGATCCCCAACCCCTCGGAGGCCGTCTTCCGCCACACGGGGCTATGGGGGGTGGCCGAGGCCGCCGTCTTGGCGGAAGGGGCGAGGCTCCTCGTGGAGAAGACGAAGCGGGGGAACCTCACCCTGGCCCTGGGGGTCCTATCCCTGGGGATCCCCGAGGAGGCCCTGCCGTGATCCTCCTCGCCGCCCACGGCTCCCCCGACCCGAGGGCCCAGGCCCTGGCCCAGGGGCTCAGGAAGGGACTGGAAAGGCGGCTCGGGGAGGAGGTGCTTTTGGGCTTCATCGAGCACCAAAGCCCCACCCTCCTGGAAAGTGCCCTGGAGCTTGCAAGGCGGGGAGGCGGAGTGGTCCTTCCCCTCCTCCTCCTCGGGGCGGGGCACCTGAAGGCCGACCTGCCCCTCGCCCTGGAGGCGGCCAGGGTCAGGTACCCCAAGGCCCGCCTCCTCCTCGCCCGCCCCCTCGGCACCCACCCCGCCCTGGTGGCCCTCTGGGCGGAGCGGCTTAGGCGCAGGGGGGCCACGCCGGAGGACGGGGCGGTCCTGGTCCTGAGGGGCGGCACCGACCCGGGGGCGAACGCGGAAGGGGCGGCCCTCGCCCGGCTCATAGAGGAGAAAACCGGTGTGCCCACGGTACCCGCCTACGCCGCCAAGGCGAGGCCCACGCCCAGGGAGGCCCTTCTGCGCCTCGCCGCCTTGAGGCCGAGGAGGGTCTTCCTCCTTCCCCACCTCTTCTTCCGGGGGGTGGTGGAGGAGAGGCTGAGGGGCCGGGCAGGGAGCCTGGACCTGGAGGTTCTCCCCCCCCTCATGGGCCATCCCGCCCTCCTCGAGGCCCTCGAGGGCCGCTACCGCGAGGCCCTGGAGGGCGGGTACGCCCCCTGCGACACCTGCCGCTACCGCTTTCCCCTGGGCCGCTTCGCCCCGAGGCGGGAGGCCCAGATCGCGGGGCTAAGGGCCCTCCGCCACGCCCTCTTCGCCCCGGGCCGCCACCCCCACGGGCCCTTCACCCACCTCCTCCTCTGCACCGGGGAGGACTGCCGGGAAAGGGGGGCCCTGGGGCTTCTGCGCCGCTTGGAGGAGGGCCTAAGGGACCTCGGTCCCCTGGTCCAGCTCACCCCTACCCCTTGCCTCAGCCGCTGCGGCAAGGGGCCTGTCCTCATCGCCTACCCCGAGGGGGTGGTCTACGGGGGGCTCTCCCCGGAGGACGCCCTCCCCCTGCGGAAGGCCCACCTGGAAGGGGGGGAGGTCTACCGGGAAAAGCTTTTGGAGGTGATCTAGATGGCATGCCACGAGCTTTCGGCCCTGAGGATCGCGATCGGCGAGCTTTTGGAAAAGGAAGCCCACGACCTCCTCCACGAGCGGGAGGAGCTTGCCCCCGTGCTTGGGGAAAGGCCCGAGCTCAAGCGCCTTGCCGAGGCCAAGACCCTCCCCGCCCTGGAGGAAGCCCTGAGGGAGGCCCTCCTCCACCTGGAGGAAAGGGCCGCCCAGGAGCCCGAAGAGCCCTACTGGCGGGGGCTTCTCCTGGCGGTGGAGGCCATGGAGGGGCGCCTGAAGGCCTTGAGGGCGGAGGCCGAGGCCCTCTACCAGGACCTGGACGCCCTTCACGGGAGGCTCCACCGCCTCTTCCCGAGGAGGCGATGAAGGGGAAGGTCTACCTGGTGGGGGCGGGGTTTGGGGGTCCGGAGCACCTCACCCTGAAGGCCCTGAGGGTCTTGGAGGTGGCCGAGGTGGTCCTCCACGACCGCCTGGTCCACCCCGGCGTCCTCGCCCTGGCCAAGGGAGAGCTCGTCCCCGTGGGCAAGGAGGGCTACGGGGGAAAGACCCCCCAGGAGGCCATCACGGCGAGGCTCATCGCCCTGGCCCGGGAGGGGCGGGTGGTGGCCCGGCTCAAGGGGGGGGACCCCATGGTCTTCGGGCGGGGCGGGGAGGAGGCCTTGGCCTTGAGGCGGGCGGGCATCCCCTTTGAGGTGGTCCCGGGGGTGACGAGCGCCGTGGGAGCCCTTTCCGCCCTGGGCCTCCCCCTCACCCACCGGGGGCTTGCCCGGAGCTTCGCCGTGGCCACGGGGCACGACCCCGCCCTCCCCCTCCCCCGGGCGGACACCCTGGTCCTCCTCATGCCCCTCCACACCCTGGGAGGGCTCAAGGAAAGGCTTTTGGAACGCTTTCCCCCGGAAACCCCCCTCGCCCTCCTCGCCCGGGTGGGCTGGCCGGGGGAGGCGGTGCGGCTGGGCCGGGTGGAAGACCTCCCGGGCCTCGGGGAAGGGCTCCCCTCCCCGGCCCTCCTGGTGGTGGGGAAGGTGGTGGGGCTTTATGGCGAACTCCTCCCGAAGGACCACGGCCTTTAGCGAAGCGGAGAAAGCGGCGGTCTACCGGGCCCTCCTTACCCGCCGGGACATCCGCCACTTCCGGCCCGACCCCATTCCGGAGGAAGTTCTGGAAAGGCTCTACCAGGCCTTCCACGCCGCCCCGAGCGTGGGGCTCACCCAACCCTGGGCCATCGTGGAGATCCGGGAAAGAGAGACCAAAGAAAGGGTCTTCGCCCTCCACCAAAAGGAAAGGGCCCGGGAGAGGGCCCTTTTCCAAGGAAAAGCCCAGCAGGTTTACGACCGCTTGCGGCTTGAGGGGCTCCTCGAGGCCCCCCTGCACCTCGCCGTCTTCCAAAGGCCCGTCCCAAGAAGCCTGGGCCACCACACCATGCCCGAGACCCTCGCCTACTCCGTGGTGCTGGCCGTGGGCAACCTCTGGACCGCCGCCCGGGCCGAGGGGATCGGGGTGGGTTGGGTGAGCATCCTGGAACCCGAAGCGGTGGCCAGGCTTCTGGGAGCCCCACCGGACTACCGGTTTCTGGCCTACCTCTGCCTGGGCTACCCCCGCGCCTGGCCGGACGAACCCCTTTTAGAGCGGGCGGGCTGGCGCCAAAGGGAGCCCCTTTTGCGCTACCGGGAGCGCTTCCCGTGAGCCTCCTCCTCGCCCTCCTCCTGGACGCCCTCTTCGGGGAGCCCCCTCCCAGGCTCCACCCCGTGGTCTGGATGGGGCGGTACCTCGCCTGGGCCTGGAGGAGGGTCCGGGGTTTCCCGTCCGGGGCCTTCTACTGGGCTTTGGGGGCCCTCCTCTTCGCCCTGCCCGCCTTTCTCCTGGACCTCCTCCTGAGGCCCTTGGCCTGGGGGTGGGTGGTCCTGGGCCTCCTCCTCAAGCCCCTCTTCAGCCTGAGGATGCTCCTCTTGGAGGTCTTTGGGGTGGAGAAGGCCCTGGAAGAGGGCCTCGAGGCGGGAAGAAGGCGCCTTTCCCGCATCGTGAGCCGGAGAACGGAAGACCTCTCCGAGGAGGAGGTGCGGGAGGCCGCCCTGGAAAGCCTCGCGGAGAACCTCTCGGATAGCCTCCTCGCCCCCCTCCTCTACTACGCCCTCTTCGGCCTCGGGGGGGCCGCCCTCTACCGCTACGCCAACACCGCCGACGCCATGTGGGGCTACCCGGAGCACGGGGCAAGGGGCGCCTTCGCCGCCCGGGCGGACGACCTCCTGAACCTGCTTCCGGCCCGGCTCACCGGGCTTCTCCTCTGCCCCCCGGGGCTTTGGGGAAGGCTCCCCCAGGAGGCCCGCAAGACCCCCTCCCCCAACGCGGGCTTCCCCATGGCCGCCCTGGCCTTGAGGCTCGGGGTGCGCCTGAGGAAGCGGGGGGCCTACGCCCTGAACCCCCTGGCCCCCTCCCCGAAGGCTTCCCACACCCGGAAGGCCCTCTGGCTCGTGGGGGGCCTGGGCTACGGGGTGGGCCTCCTCCTCGCGGCGGCCACGGGGCTTTGGTAGGCTTTGGAGGTGGAGCGGAGCCGGGACTTCCTGCTTCAGGCCAAGCGGGACCTGGAGCAGGCTAGGCTTTCCCTGCGGGAAGGGTTTTTTGAGTGGGCGGCCTTCGCGGCGCAACAGGCGGCGGAAAAGGCGGTGAAGGCCGTCTTCCAGAGGCTGGGAGCCGTGGCCTGGGGCCACTCGGTGGCGGGCCTCCTGGAGGAGCTGGCCCAAAAGCTCCCCGTGCCCGAGGCGTTGCTGGACGCCGCCAGTGAGCTGGACAAGGCCCACATCCCAAGCCGGTACCCCGACGCCTTGCCGGAGGGCGCCCCTTTTCAGCGCTACCGGCGGGGCGAGGCCGAGCGCCTTTTGGGACACGCGGAGGCGGTGTATGCCTACTGTGAAGGTGTTCTATCCCAGATGGACGAGGGAGGAGCTCCTCCTCCGCCTCGAGGAGGGGCTTAAGGCCCTGGAGAAGGAGGTTCCCCTCCTCGAGGCCTGGCTCTTCGGCTCCTGGGCCCGGGGAAGAGCCTCGGTGGGAAGCGACGTGGACCTCCTCCTCCTCTACCGGGGGCCCCGCCGGGAGGACCTCCACCGCCTGGCCCGAAAGGCCTTCCCCGGCCTTCCCCTGGAGCTCCACGCCTACACCGAGGAGGAGGCGGCCCGCCTCGAGGCCGTCCTCGCCCGGATGCGGGAGGGGGCCCTCCGCCTCCGTCCTTAGCCTGGGCCCCACTCGGCCTCCCGCGGCTTCCCTACCATGGAAGGCATGCTGGACGACGTCCTCCGCCCCATCCACGGGGGCACCGACGAGGGCCCCGAGCCCCTCTACGACTTCTCCACCAACGCCAACGCCCTAGGCCCCAACCCCGTGGCCCTGGCCTACCTGCGAAGGGCCGACCCGAGCCGTTACCCCGACCCCCTCTACCGGAGGCTACGCCGGGCCCTGGCCGAGGCCCACGGGGTCTCTCCCGAACAGGTGGCCGTGGGCACGGGAACGAGCGAGCTCATCCACCGCCTGGCCCGCTGGACCTACCTGCGGGGGCCCATCCTCCTCCTCCCCCCCACCTTCGGCGAGTACGCCCGGGCCGCCCGGGCCCTGGATCTGCCCCTCTGGGAGGCGGAAAGCCCCGAGGCCTTCCTGGAGCTCCTTCCCAAAAGTTCCCTCGCCTTCCTCTGCGTGCCCAACAACCCCACGGGGGGGGTCTACCCCTTCCTGGAGGAGGCGGCCAGGCGCGCAGGGGGCGCCCTGGTCCTGGACCTCGCCTACTACGACCTCATGGAATCCCCTCCGCCCCTCCCCCAAACGGCCTTCCGCCTCTATAGCCCCAACAAGGCCCACGGCCTCACGGGGGTCAGGGCGGGGTACCTCCTGGCCCCCCTGGACCTCACCCACTTCCAGAACCTGGCCCCTTCCTGGCCCCTCTCCGTCTACGGGGAGGCCTTCCTCCACGCCCACCTGGACCCGGAGGCCCGGGCCTGGCTGGAGGGGAGCAAAAGGGAGCTCTTCCGCCTCCGGGGCCTCCTCGCCGAGGGGCTTAGGAGGCTTGGCCTCGAGGTCCGGGAAAGCCCCGCCAACTTCCTCATGGCGCGGGTGGGAAGGGCCACGGAGGTGGCGAGGGCCCTGAGGGAAAGGGGCATAAGGGTGCGGGACTGCACCAGTTTTGGCCTCCCCGAGTGGCTCAGGCTCTCCGCCCAGAGGGAGGAGGCCATAAGGGCCCTCCTCCTCGCCCTGGAGGAGGTCCTCGCGGGTAAACTCAGGGCATGACCCCGGAGCTTGCCCGCTACCTGGAGGAGGCCCTGGGGCGGCTCAGGGCGGCCATGGACCTGGAGGCCCTCTACCTCTTCGGCTCCCACGCCCGGGGAACGGCGGACCGGCGGTCGGACCTGGACCTTCTGGTGGTGGCCCGCACTCCCCTTCCTCCCCTTGAGCGCATCGGCCTCGTCCTGGAGCTCCTCCAGGACGCCCCCCTCCCCGTGGAGGCCATCGTCCTCACCCCCGAGGAGTTCCAGGAGCGCCGGGACCTCCCCTTCCTCCAGGGGGTCCTACGGGAGGCAAAGCCCATCTATGAGCGTGGAAAAGCGCCTACGTGAGGCCCACCGCTGGCTCGCCCAGGCCTGGGACGATCGGGAGGCGGGAGAGGCCCTCCTGGAGAGGGGCAAGCACGCCCAGACCGCCTTCCTCGCCCAGCAGGCGGGGGAGAAGGCCCTAAAGGCCCTCTGGATCGCCCTGGGCCTGGACCCGTGGGGCCAAAGCCTCGCCCGGCTCCTTCGGGACCTCCCCCCGGAGGAGGCCAAGAAGGCCCTGGAGGACGCCCAAACAATCCTCAAGGCCGTGGAGGTGCGCCTTGGAAAGGGCTAAGGCCCTCATCGTCTGGGGCACGGGAAGCGGGGTGGGGAAAAGCCTCTTCGCGGCAGGGCTTCTCCGCCACTTCAAAAGGCTTGGCCTCAAGGCCGCCCCCTTCAAGGCCCAGAACATGGCGAACCACGCCCGGGTGGTGCAAGGGGGGGAGATCGCCTCCGCCCAGTGGCTCCAGGCCCTGGCAGCAGGAGTGGAGCCCGAGGTCCGCATGAACCCCGTCCTGGTGAAGCCCTTCGGGGAAAGGGGCGCCCAGGTGGTGGTGTGGGGGAAGGTGGACCCCTTCCTCTCCAGGCTTCCCTGGAGGGAAAGGAAGCTCCACCTGGAGGCGCCCGTGCGGGAGGCCTTGGAGGGCCTTTTGGCGGAGTACGAACTTTTGGTCCTCGAGGGGGCGGGAAGCCCGGTGGAGCGGAACCTCTGGCCCGACCTCCCGAACCTAAAAGTGGCGGAGTGGGCGGACGCCAAGGCCCTCCTGGTGGCGGACGTGGACCAAGGGGGCGCCTTGGGGGCGCTCTACGGCACCTGGGCCCTCCTGGGGGAGCACCGAAAGAGGCTCATAGGCTTCGCCTTCAACAAGTTCCGGGGGGACCTGGAGCTCCTGAAGCCCGCCTACGCGCTCCTCAGGGACTGGACCGGCCTCCCCGTCCTCGGCACCCTTCCCCTCCTTCCCCTCGCCCTCCCCGAGGAGGACGGGTTCCGCTACCGCCAGCCCGCCGGGAATGGCCCCAAGGTGGCCCTCCTCCGCTACCCCCACGCCGCCAACCTGGACGAGTTCTGGCCCCTCTCCGAGCTCGCCCAGGTGGTCTACGCCCATAGCCCCGAGGAGGCGGAAGGGGCCTGGCTTCTCATCCTCCCGGGAAGCCGCCTTCCGGCGCGGGACCTCCCCTGGCTTCGGGCCTTCCTCCCCTTGATCCAAAGGCACCTGGAGGCGGGCAAGCCCGTCCTCGCCGTCTGCGGAGGGGCGGAGATGCTTTCCGAAGCCCTCCTGGACGAGGAGGGGGTGGAGGAAAGGGGCCACTTCCCCGGCCTCGGCCTCCTCCCCTACCGGGTGCGGATGGCGCGGGAGAAGACGGTGGAGCGGAGGCGGGTGCGGCTTCAGGGGCTTTCCGGGTACTGGGGGAGGCTTGAGGGCCTCGAGGTGGAGGGGTACGAGATCCACCACGGCCAGGGCCTCCCCCTCTTCCACCAGGAAGGCCCCCTCCTCGCCACCTGGCTCCACGGCCTCCTGGAGAACCCCGGGGTGCAGAAGGCCCTCTTCGGCCGGGAGGCGCGGGGCTTGGAGGAGGGCCTGGAGGCCCTGGCGGACGCCCTGGAGGCCCACCTGGACCTGAGGGCCCTCCACCGGGCCCTGGGGCTTACGGGGAGGGCCTTCCCCGCACGCCCCACCGAGGCGAAAGCCTCGGCAGAGCACCCGGATCCGCCCCCACCCCCCGGCCTCGTCCTCCTCCTGGGCGGGGCGAAAAGCGGCAAGAGCCGCTTCGCCCAGAGGCTCGCCGGGCCCTTCGCCACCCTGATCGCCACCGCCGAGGCCCGGGACGAGGAGATGGCGGAAAGGATCCGCCGCCACCAGGAGGAGCGCCCCCCCACCTGGGAGACCCTGGAGGAGCCCCTAGACCTCCCGGGAGCCCTGAAGCGGGCCCGCCACCCCACCGTGGTGGTGGACTGCCTCACCCTCTGGGTCGCCAACCTGATGGAACGGGGCCTGGACCCTCTCTTGGAGGCAAGGCGCTTCCTGAGCGCGGTGGAGGAAAGCGGCAAGAGGGTCATCGCCGTCTCCAACGAGGTGGGGATGGGGATCGTCCCCCAAAACCCCCTCGCCCGCCGCTACCGGGACCTCCTGGGCCAGGTGAACGCCCTTTTGGCCGAGGCGGCTCAGGAGGCCTACCTCCTGGTGGCGGGGCGGGCCCTGCCCCTCGGTGGGGGCAAGGTTCCCGCCCAGGAAGCCAAAAGGCCCGGCTCCCACGGAGGGGAACCGGACCCCGGCCGATCCCGCGACCCGGGCCCTTAGGCCCAGACGTCCTCGGGGTGGCGCATCCCCTGGGGCCTGGCCTTGAGGATCTCCAGGGCCTCCTCCTCGCTCATCACCGGGTTCTGGTAGCGGAGGCCAAGGGCCTCCCCCATGAGGCGGAAGACGTGGGTGTTGTCCACGAGGCCCAGGTTCACAAAGCGCAGGCCCTGGCCGTAGAGGAGGAGCATCACGGGGCTTGCCGTGTGCTGGCCGGAGCTATAGCCGATGTTGGGTCGGTCGGGCTTCTGGGCGTTCCGCTGCACCATGGCCCAGGCCAGGGTGTTGGCGGGCTGGACCCCTTGGCGCACCCCCTCCGGCCAGTAGACCTTCTCCCGGATGGCCCGCACCACCCTTTCCGCCTCGGCGTCCTCGAGGTCCACCCCCTTCATGGCCCGGAAGGCTTCCTTGACCTGGGAGGCCTCCGGGGCCTGGCCGAGGACGCGGAGCATGTGCTCAAAGCTGGCACGCTGGCCCTCCAGGAGGTCTAGCCCCAGGGAGCTCTCCAGGTAGCCGCGCCCGGCCCCGTAAAGCCCCCCTACCCCGGTGGCGTGGTCCGAGACCACGATGAGGAGGGTGTCCGGGTTCCGGTCCACGAAGGCGGTGAGGAGCTCCAGGACTTCGTCCGCCGCCAGCACGTCCCAAAGGGTGGCCCCGGCGTCGTTCAAATGGTTGGCGTGGTCAATCCGCCCCGCTTCCACCTGAAGGACGAAGCCCCCGCGGTGGGCGGCAAGCCGGGGCAAAGCGGCCTGGACCATTTCCTTGAGGCTCGGCACCCCAAGGCCCTGGAAGCGGCGGTCAATCTCGTAGGGCACGTGGCCGTCGGCGAAGACGCCCAGGAGCCGGGTGGCGTTGGAACGGGCGAGCTCCTCGAGGGTGCGCACCACCCCGTACCCCTTGGCGGCGAAGGCGGCGTAGAGGTCCTTCCCGTCCTTGCGCCTGGCGGGGTTGAAAAAGCGGTCCCCGCCCCCAAGGTACACCTCGGCCCCGAACTCCAGGTACTGCTCGGCGATCCTCTCCTCGGCGTTCCGGTCGGGATTGGACACCACGAAGCTCGCCGGGGTGGCGTGGGTGACGGTGGTGGTGGTCACGAGCCCCACGGCCTTCCCCGCCTCCTTGGCCGCGGCGAAGAAGGGCCTCAAGGGGGTGCCGTCCGCGTGGATGGCGAGCCCCCCGTTCACCGTCTTCACCCCGCAGGAGAAGGCGTTCCCCGCGGCGCTGGACTCGGTGACGTAGCTGGTGAGGCTGTAGGTGTTGATGAGCCCGTTGGGGTAGCGGGCGAGGAGGCGCTCCAGGGCCAGGACCCGGCCCTGCCGCCTCCGGGCGTAGGCCTGGGCGATGGCGTAGTCCTCCCAGGAAAACCCGTCGTAGACGAAGACGATGAGGTTGCGGTACCGCCTTCCCAAGGAAGGCTGGTTCTGCAGAGCCCCCTGGGTATGGCCCCGGGGCAGGAGGGCCAGGGCCCCCGCAGCCAAGCCGCCTTTCAGGATGTCCCTTCGCTTCACGTCCCTCACCTCCGAGCCCTAGGGTAAGAAGCACGGGTCAGGGGAAGGTCAGGGGATAATGGGCCCGTGATCCTGGAAGGCCGGATCCTCTCCCCCCAGGGCTTCGTGCGGGGAAGGCTCCACTTTTCCGAGCGCATCCTGGCCGTGGAGGAGGCCCCCGTGGAGGGCCCCTACATCCTCCCCGGCTTCCTGGACCTCCACGTCCACGGGGGGCTAGGGGCGGACGCCATGGAGGGGAAGGAGGCCGTGCTCAGGATGGCCCGCTTCCACCTCCAACACGGCACCACGGGCCTCCTCCCCACCACCGTCACCGCACCCCCGGAGGCCATAGAGAAGGCCCTTCGGGGCATCGCCGAGGCCATGGCGGAATGCGAGGCCCTCCTCGGGGCCCACCTGGAAGGCCCCTTCCTCAGCCCCAAGCGCCTCGGCGCCCAGCCCCCCTTCCCCCAGAAGCCCGACCCCGCCTTGATGGAGGACCTCCTGGCCCTCGCCCCCGTCCGGGTGGTGACCCTGGCCCCCGAGCTCCCCGGGGCCTTGGAGCTGGTGCGCCTCCTGGCAGGCCGGGGCGTCCGGGTCCAGCTCGGCCACACCGCCGCGGGCTACGAGGAGGCCCTCGCCGCCCTGGAGGCGGGGGCCGTGGGCTTCACCCACCTCTTTAACGCCATGACCCCCCTCCACCACCGGGCCCCGGGGGTGGTGGGCCTCGCCCTGGAGCGGGGCCTTTGGGCGGAGCTCATCCCCGACGGCCTCCACGTGCACCCCGCCGCCCTGCGCCTCGCCCTGAAGAGCATCCCCGGCCTCTACTTCGTCACCGACGCCGTGGCCGCGGCGGGGATGCCGGATGGGGTCTACCCCCTGGGGGCCCAGCGGGTGGAGAAGCGGGGGGAGGGGGTGTGGCTCGGGGAAAGCCTGGCGGGGAGCACCCTCACCATGGACCAGGCCCTCCGCAAGCTGGTGGCCTTCGGGCTTTCCCTGGAGGAGGCGGCGCGGAGGCTTTCCACCTACCCCGCCCGCTACCTGGGCCTAAAGGACCGGGGGGAGATCGCCCCTGGCAAGCGGGCGGACCTTTTGGTGCTGGGCGAGGACCTGCGGGTGGAGGCGGTGTACCTGGGGGGAAGGCGGGTGGCCCGGTAGGCCAGCGGTACCCGGGGTCACACCGCCAGCCCCCCGTCCACCAGGACCTGCTGCCCGGTGAGGTAGCCGTTCCGGGGAGAGAGGAGGAAGACGGCCACCTCCGCCGCCTCCTCCGGCTTGCCGTAGCGCCTGAGGGGGATGCCCGCCGTGGTCCTGCGGGCGATCTCCTCCTCCGTGACCCCCTCCCGTTCGGCGTGGGCCAGGTTCCGTCCGCCAGCACGGTGACCACCACCCCGGCCCCTGCCGCCTCCTTGGGCGTGCGGTTCCAGGCCAGGACCTCGTAACCCGCCTTCGCCAGGTTCTGGGCCATGGGGAGGCCCATGCGTCCAAGGCCGATAAACCCTACGCGCCTCATGGCCTTATCCCAAGGGGCCACCCGCAGGATTGGGTGTGTCCTTTCCCCAAGACGCCCCTCTCCCTGGCCCGCTGCGTCTGGACCGAGGGGTTCCGCCCCTCTTGGGCACTAAACGAAGAAGAGCTTTCCCCGGTCCACCTCCTTGAGGTGACGGATCCCCAACCGGCCTACCTCCTTCACCAGGCGGTCGGCCAAGTGAAGGGGAGCGGGAAGGCGGGGGAAGGCGAAACCGCTCGCCGGGTAGAGGCGGGTCAGATGGAAAATCTGGTGGGCCAGGGCCTCGAGGGGCGTGTCCCCCGCCTCGTGCACCAGCTTCAGGGGTCGGGGCGTGCCCCGGAAATCCCGGTGGACGGTGAGGAGGAGAAAAGTCCTGTCCTCCAAGGGGACGTAAAGCCCGTCCGCCAGGCGCCCCTGCACGGGGTAGACCCGCCCCCCTCCCGACTTGCGCACCGAAACCAAGTCGTAGGCTATGCCTTCCCGGGCAAGGGCCTCCAAGGCCAGGGCGAACTCGTCCTGGGGCACACGGCCGTCCCGAAGGAGGAGGACCCGGGAAGGAAGCCTCCCCGCCTTGCGTCTGAAGGCCCAGAGGGTCTCCTCCAAGAGGTCCCAGACCACCTCCTGGGGGATCCGCTCCCCGGTCTGGGCCTCGGGGAGGGTCCAGAGGAGGTGGCCGCCGTCCTCGCCCACAGCGCAGGCCGCACCCCCGAAGCGAAAGGACTCCCTTCCGCCAGCGTCAAAGCCCACGGCGAGCTCCGCCGGATAGGCGCCGCTCAGGGCCACCACCTGAAGCCCCGCCTTGGCCAGAAGGCCCAGGAGGGCGTTCTCCCAGCGGTGGCGTTCCTCCTCCCGGAGGGGGACGTTGAGGATTTGGCTGGGAAGGCCCTCCCTGAGGAGAAGGGCCTTCAGGCGGTTGCGGTCTTCCCAGGCCATGGGCGGGGTGAGGACCAGCACGGCCTGGACCCCCTTCTCCTTGGCCTTCCGCAGCGCCTCGCGGAAAGCCAGGCCTTGGGAGGGATGGGCGTGGAGGGTGTGCAAACGGAGGGAAGCCCCGCCCGCCCCAAAGGCCTGGAGCAAGGCCCGCCGGAGAAACTCCGGCCATCCTTGGGCCCCGTCCAGGCGCAAGAGGGCCAGGGCGGTTTCCTGGGCCCGGTAAAGCCCCACGCGGAGGGCGTCCGCAGGCTTGCTCACGGCTCTTCTGCCCATGAGCTTGGGGATGCTCAAGCGGTACGCCTGGGCGCGCACCGCCTCAGGTGTGCCCAGCCCCAGGCGCCGGCCGATCCAGCTGGCGATCTCCCGGGTCCGTCGGCGCCGCTCTTCCCAAGGCAAGGAGAGGACCAGGCTTCCCTCCTCTTCATGAAGGTCTTCCAGGGTAAGGACGGGCACCAAAAGGCCCGTCAGATGGGGGATTGGCTTTCGCGGATCCTTTGGGTCCGCCACCCAGGCCACCCGCCCCCCTTCCCGGCCCTGGAGGCGGCCCTTGGAAGCGTGGTAGTCCAGGAGGCTTAAGCCGCCCGGGAGAGGGAGCTCCTTGGGGTCTTCCTCTCCCAGCCGGAGAAGCTCCCAGGTGCGCCGGTCGTAGGCGTTCCGGACCCGTTTGGGCAAGGGATGGCCCTGGGCAAGCCAGGCCTCGAGGGACATCTCGCAGAGGATCCGGTAAGCGGGGTCCACCTCCAGGAGGAACGCCCCCGAGTCGGAGACCCAAAGGTCCAAGACCGCCCCTCCCAGCACCCGCCACCCGGGCCCCCGGGCGTGCTCCCTCCGGTACACCGCAAGCCCCTCCACCCAGACCCCCTTGAGGCGCCGGAGGTGCTCCTGAAGGAGCCTTCGGGCCAAGGCCGAAAGCACGCTCCGCTCCCCCGGGTCCTTGGGGTCCAGAGGCTTCCTCCCCTTGGGGTAGAGGCGGTAGGCGTAGGTTTGCCCCATCCGCGCCAAGGTGCCCTCCAGGACCAGGACCTCAGGGGGCGACCAGGAGGCGAGGCCGTCTCCCATGCGCACCGTGACGCCCCCCGCCCGGCGGGCCACCTGGGCGAGAAGGGGATACACCTCCTCCCGCCCCGGAGGAGGGTCCAGAACCACCTCGAGGCGCCAAGGTCTAAGCTCCTCGGGGTTCAGAGGCCGTAGGGCGAAGCGGTTGAGGAACACTTCCGTTTTTCCAAGGTGGTTCATATCTTGGCTCAGATTTGCATAGAAGCTGCCAAGGATCAAGGGAGGGGAGTTTCCCAGGGGCCTAGCTCTACCTCCGTCCGGAGGAAGAAGGAAGACGTCCTCCGGACCCCAGGAAGGCCCCCCCTGCGGCCCTATGCAAAAGGAAGATCCCCTATACTGCGCTCGCGGAGGTGAACCGTGCGCGTGGCCTACGTGCTCTCAAGCCCTAGGGCGGCAAGCCACAAGCTCGGCCAGATGATCCTCCCCCAGCTGGAGGCGGGGACCCACGGGGTGGAGGTGGTGGGGATCTTCTTCTTCGACGACAACACCCTGGTCCTGCAGAAGGGCAACCCTATCGGGGAGCGGCTCGCCAAGGTGGCCAAGGAGAAGGGCATCCTCCTCATGATGTGCGACCTCTGCGCTCTGGAGCGGGGCCTGGCCGAGGGGGAGCCCCGCTGGTGCACCCCGGAAGGGGAGGGACGCGCCACCCCGGGGGACTGCCGGGTAGCGGCCCACGTGGTGGAGGGGGTGGAGGTGGGGTGCTTTCCCGACCTCTACCGGGCTTTGGCGGGCCGGGTGGACCAGGTGATCACCCTGTAGCCGGGGCCCGCCGCTACCCCGGAGCGGGAAAGGCCCCCCCGCAAAAACCCGGGCCTTCCCTTGGTGGGGATGAGGACGCTAATCATGGGCCAGGGCGGGCTGGAGCCGGGTTTCGTCGGTGAGGTCCAGGCGGAGGGGCGTGGCGGAGACGAAGCCCTGGGCCACCGCCCAGCGGTCCGTCCCCTCCTCCGCCTCCTTGAGGGGCCTCGAGGCGAACCAGTAGAAGGGGCGGCCCATGGGGTCCTCCCCCGGGATCACCACCCCCTCGTAGGCCCGCACCGACTGCCGGGTCCAGAGAAACCCCTTGGGCCTAAGGGGAAGGTTCACGTTCACCAGGAAGGGCCGCTCCAACCGGAGGAGGGTCTCCAAGGTCCGGAGGAGCCAGGGGCGAAGCCCGGCGAAGTCCGGAACCTCCCCGTTGAGGGGCACGCTGAAGGCCGCGGCGGAGAGGCCGAAGAGGTAGCCCTGCTTGGCCGCGGCCACGGTGCCCGAGTGCCAGATCTCGTGCCCCAGGTTGCTCCCCAGGTTCACCCCGGAGAGGACCAGGTCCACGGGGCCGAAGAGGTGGAGGCCCAGGGCCACGCAGTCCGCCGGGGTCCCCCGCACCCGGTAGGCGGGGAAGTGGGGGGCGTGGAGGGGGGAGGGGTGGGGGTAGGCCCGCACCGGGTGGGCGATGGTGATGGCGTGGCCCGTGGCGCTCTGCTCCGTGTCGGGGGCGGCCACGAAGACCTCCCCGAACTGGGAGGCGGCCTCGGCCAGGGCCCAAAGTCCAGGGCTATAGATGCCGTCGTCGTTGGTCACCAGGATCCGCATGGCCTCACCCTAGCGGCCTTCCATCAGGAGGCGGTCAAGGGCCGTCTTCCCTTCCCCGGCGAGCGCTTGAAGGAAAGCCAGGGAGGCCTCCGGGTCCTCCCTCACCTCCAGCACCAGGGTTCTCCCCAGGAAGGGAAGGAGCCACTCCCTGTGGCCCAGGACCCCCCGGCCCAGGTTCCAGTGGCGGTCGTAGACCCCGTCCGTGTCGTTCAGGTGCAGGTGCTCGGGGCCCAGGGCAAGCCAGGGCCCGGGGTCGGGGGTCCGGCTGAAGACCCGGGCGTGGGCGGCGTCAAAGCAGAAGCCAAGCTCCCCGGCATGGGCCTCCAAAACCGGCCTCAGGACCTCCGGGCAGGGCTCGTGGCTGTTCTCCAGGAGGAGGCGCACCCCCAGGGTGCGGGCCCGCCGCACCACCAGCCCCAGGGCCTCCGCCAGGGGTAGGGCCCGCTCCAAGGCCTCCTCCGGGGTGTGGCCGTGGGGGATCCCCGAGTGGAAGACGGCCCGGTCTGCCCCAAGCTCCGCCGCCCGGTCCAGCCCGAAGAGGAGCCTGCGCAACGTGAGGCCCCTCACCTCGGGGTCCGGCGAGAGAAGGTCTAGGTTCCAGAAGGGAAGGTGCACGGAAAGCTTCCCGGAAAACCGCCTCCTTAGGCTTTGGAAGAGGGCGTCCTCCCCCAGGAGGGCGGGGTCCAGGTAGACCTCCGCCCCCAGCCCCAGGGCTTGCAGGCGGGGAAGGACCTTCTCCGCCCGGGAAAGGGGGAAGGCCAGCCTGATGTCCATGGCCCCAGCATGCCCCCGGCGTGTCAGCCCCCGGTCAGCTACGGGAACTCCAGGGGGCCTTGCCCGAGGGCGGGGGGCAGGGCGGCCAGGAGCCCCGGGGGCCGGAGGAGGGCCACCTGGAGGAAGGGGTCGGCCTCGAGGAGAGAGACCCCGGGCCGCGCCCACAGGGAAACGAGCCCCCAGCCCAGGCCCAGGGGGCGCCCAAGGTGGAGCGCTGCCCCGAGTTGGGTCCACCCCGAGAGAGGCGCCGAGGGGTGTGGTCTGCTAGGGTGGCAAGATGCCCTACCATGGAAGGCATGGATCCCCTAGCGGTCCTTGCGGAAAGCCGCCTCCTCCCTCTGCTCACGGTGCGGGGAGGGGAGGACCTTTTGGGGCTTGCCCGGGTCCTAGAGGAGGAGGGGATTGGGGCGCTGGAGATCACCTTGCGGACGGAGAAGGGCCTCGAGGCCTTGAAGGCACTACGGAAAAGCGGCCTCCTTTTGGGAGCGGGCACGGTGCGGAGCCCTAAGGAAGCGGAGGCCGCCCTCGAGGCCGGGGCCGCCTTCCTCGTCTCCCCGGGGCTTCTGGAGGAGGTGGCCGCCCTGGCCCAAGCCCGGGGCGTGCCCTACCTCCCTGGGGTCCTCACCCCCACCGAGGTGGGGCGGGCCTTGGCCCTGGGGCTTTCCGCCCTGAAGTTCTTCCCCGCCGAGCCCTTCCAGGGGGTCCGGGTCCTGAGGGCCTACGCCGAGGTCTTCCCCGAGGTGCGCTTCCTGCCCACGGGAGGCATATCCCCCTGGGGCAGAACACCGACGGGGCCCGCCTAGGCAACTACGTCAAGGAGCTCGGCGTTTTCAACGGGCCCTACTTTGTGGAGGACTACGCCAGCGTGGAGCGGCTGGCCAGTCTCCCCGTGGTCCAAGGCTGGGTGGAGCGCCTGGCCCGGCAGTACGGGATCCGGGTGCTCTGCTTCAACTGGGTCCAAGGCTACCGCCACTTCATGACCAATAAGCCCGTGCGCCGGCCCGAGGACCTCAGGGGCCTCAGGATCCGTACCCCGCCCGCTCCCGTCTGGCAGGAGTCCGTGCGGGCCCTGGGCGCGACCCCGGTGGCCCTCCCCTTCGGCGAGATCTACTCTGCCCTCCAGCAGCGGGCCATCGACGGGGCCGAGCTGGTTTACGCCAACATCCCCGATATGAGCCTCTGGGAAGTGCTAAGGTACGTCAACGAGACCAAGCACTTCCTCCTCATCAACTTCCAGGTGGTGGGGGAGGCCTGGTACCAGCGCCTGCCCGCCAACTACCGACAGATCCTGCGAGAGGAGTGCGTGCGCGCCGGGCGGGAGACCTCCATGCGGATCCAGCAAGAGGAGGCCCGCATCAAGCAGCTTGTCCAGCAGCGGGGCATGACCATCGTGAGCGATGTGGACCTCGCCGCCTTCCGCAAGGCGGCGGAGGCCGCCTACGAGCGGCTTGGGCTTAAGAGCGTGCGGGACGCCCTCTACCAGGCCTTAAGGAAATAGGCGACCAGCCCCTCGGGCTTCCCGGGGGGCCTTCCTCTGCCATGAATGCGGCGAACGTCCTCCAACGCGTGGAAGAGTTTTTGGCCAAGGCCTTCCTCCTTACCTCGGCGCTCATCGTCTTCGCCGGGGGGGTGGGGCGTTTTTTGGGGCATCCTCTGGATTGGTCCATAGACTTGGCCACCTTTACCTTTGCCTGGGCGGTCTTCCTGGGGGGCGACCTGGCCCTAAAGGAAAACCGGCACGTGGCGGTGGAGACCCTCCTGGGCCTCCTGCCTCCGGGGGCGAGACGCTGGGTTAAGGGAGGGGTCTGGCTTCTGGTCGTCCTCTTCCTGGCCCTGCTTTTGGTCTACAGTCTTCAGGCTGCCTACCAGACCCGTTTCCGGAGCTTCCAGGGGATCCCTGGCTTCAGCTACGCCTGGGTCACCTTGAGCGCGAGCGCGGGGAGCCTCCTCATGCTCCTCACCGCCTTAGGGAGGCTCCGCCAGGCCCTAAAGGGGTAGCCATGCTGCTGAGCTTTGCGGTGTTTTTGCTCCTCCTTCTTCTGGGGATGCCCGTGGTGTTCGCCATCGGGATCGGGGGGCTCGTCTTCTTCCTCACCCAGCCCGGGCTTCAGCTCACCATGCCCGTGCAGCTGGCCCTGGCGGAGACCCAGAACTTCTCCCTCCTGGCCATCCCCACCTTCATCCTGGCCAGCAATCTGATGAACGAGCTGGGCGTGACCCGGAGGCTCCTCCGCTTCGCCCACGTGGCGACGGGGTTCATGCGGGGCGGGCTCGCCCAGGCGAGCGTCCTTCTGGGCTTCCTCATGGGGGGGGTCTCGGGCTCGGCCATCGCCGACGCCACCATGCAGGCGAGGCTCCTGGGCCCGGAGATGCTCCGCCGGGGTTATGCCCGGGGGTTCATCGCCGCCCTCCAGGGGTTTGCTGGGCTTCTCGCCGTGACCATTCCCCCCAGCATCGGCCTCATCCTCTACGGGAGCATCGGCCAGGTGTCCATCGGCCAGCTCTTCGCGGGGGGGATCGGGGTAGGGGTGCTCCTGGCGGCGGTGTACATGCTCACCGTGGCCCTCCTGGCCCGGAGCCGGGGTACCTTCCCGAGACCGCCCCGCCCACGGCCAAGGAGGTTGGGGCGGCCCTCCGGGAGGGCTTCTTCGCCGTGCTTTTCCCCTTCCTGCTCCTTGCCGCCCTGCGCTTCGGGGTCTTCGTCCCCTCGGAGGTAGGGGCGGCGGCGGTGGTCTACGCCCTCTTGGTGGGGCTCATCTACCGGGAACTTTCCCTTGAGCGGGTGAACCGGGCCTTGGCCCACTCGGTGCGGGACGTGGGCATGGTGGCCCTCCTCATCGCCATGGCCGCGGTTTTGGGCTACGGGATGAAGTGGGAGATGTTCCCCCAGCAGGTCTCGGCCTTTCTCCTCGAGGCGGTGCAGAACCCCCAGGTGGCCCTCCTCCTCATCCTCTTGGCCCTCCTCGTTTTGGGCACCGTGCTGGACTCCACGGTGATGATCATCCTCCTCACCCCCATCCTGGTCCCCGCGGCCAAGGCCTTGGGGATTGACCTGGTCTACTTCGGCGTCCTCATGGTGCTCACCTGCGCTGTGGGGCTCCTTACACCCCCCGTGGGGCTCTCCATGTACTCGGTGTGTTCGGTGATGGGGTGCAGCATCGGGGAGTACATGCGGGAAGGATGGCCTTTCCTCTTGGCGACCCTTTTGGTGCTGCTTCTGGCCTACCTTTTCCCCGGGGTGGTGCTCTTCCTGCCCCGGTTGCTCTTTGGAGGTGGGGTGTGAAGCTCAAAGGGAAGAAAGCGCTGGTCATCGCGGCGGGCCAGGGGATCGGCCGGGCCATCGCCGAGGCCTTCCAGAGGGAAGGGGCCGAGGTCCTGGGGGCCACCCTCCATCCGGAGAAACTCCAGGGGGTGGTGCCCGCGGTGCGCCTGGACGCCCGGGACAAGGAAGCGGTCTTCCGCCTGATCCAGGGCCTGGACCGGCTGGACGTCCTGGTGAACGCCCAGGGGGTGGTGCCGGTGGGAGGCCTTCTGGAGGCCACGGACCAGGACTGGGAGGAGGCCTTCCTCCTGAACGCCAAGAGCGTATTCTGGGCCATGCAGGCCGCCCTCCCCAAGATGGCCGCCCAGGGCGGGGGAAGCGTCATCAACATCGCCTCGGTGGCGGCCTTCAAGATGGTGCCCGGCCGCTTCATCTATAGCGCCACCAAGGCCGCCTTGGTGGCCATGACCAAGGCCGCGGCCCTGGAGTTTGCCCCAAAGGGCGTGCGGGTGAACGCCATCTGCCCCGGGACCGTAGACACCCCCTCCCTGCGGGAGAGGGCCGGAGGGGAGGAGGGCCTTAGGGCCTTTGCCGAGAGGCAACTCCTCAAGCGCCTGGGCCGTCCCGAGGAGATCGCCGCCTTGGCGGTCTACCTGGCCTCGGACGAGGGGGCCTTCGCCACGGGAAGCGCCTTCGTGGTGGACGGGGGGATGAGCCTGTGAGGTGGCGGGCGGACTTCCTCTCGGCCTGGGCGGAGGCCCTCTTGCGAAAGGCGGGAGCGGACGAACCCTCCGCCAAGGCGGTGGCCTGGGCCCTGGTGGAGGCGGACCTCAGGGGGGTGGGAAGCCACGGGCTCTTGCGCCTGCCCGTTTACGTGCGCCGCCTCGAGGCGGGCCTGGTTAACCCCAGCCCCACCCTGCCCCTGGAGGAACGGGGCCCCGTGGCCCTCCTGGACGGGGAGCACGGCTTCGGACCCCGCGTGGCCCTAAAGGCCGTGGAGGCGGCCCAAAGCCTCGCAAGGAGGCACGGCCTCGGGGCCGTGGGGGTCAGGCGGAGCACCCACTTCGGCATGGCGGGCCTCTACGCGGAGAAGCTCGCCCAGGAGGGCTTCGTGGCCTGGGTCACCACCAACGCTGAGCCCGACGTGGTGCCCTTTGGCGGCCGGGAGAAGGCCTTGGGCACCAACCCTCTGGCTTTCGCCGCCCCGGCCCCTCAAGGGATCCTCGTGGCCGACCTGGCCACCTCGGAAAGCGCCATGGGCAAGGTCTTCCTAGCCCGGGAGAAGGGGGAGCGGATCCCCCCAAGCTGGGGGGTGGACCGGGAGGGGAACCCCACGGACGACCCCCACCGGGTCTACGCCCTGAGGCCCCTCGGGGGGCCCAAGGGGTACGCCCTGGCCCTTTTGGTAGAGGTGCTCTCGGGGGTGCTCACGGGGGCGGGGGTGGCCCACGGCATCGGCCGCATGTACGACGAGTGGGACCGCCCCCAGGACGTGGGCCACTTCCTCCTGGCCCTGGACCCGGGGCGCTTCGTGGGCAAAGAGGCCTTCCTGGAGCGGATGGGGGCCCTTTGGCAAGCCCTAAAGGCCACTCCCCCGGCGCCGGGGCACGAGGAGGTCTTCCTCCCCGGGGAGCTGGAGGCCAGGAGGCGGGAGCGGGCCCTGGCGGAGGGGATGGCCCTTCCGGAGCGGGTGGTGGCGGAGCTTAAGGCCCTGGGGGAGCGCTACGGCGTGCCTTGGAGGGACGATGCTTGAGGTGGTGACGGCGGGGGAGCCCCTGGTGGCCCTGGTGCCCCAGGAGCCCGGACACCTTCGGGGAAAGCGCCTTCTGGAGGTGTACGTGGGCGGGGCCGAGGTGAACGTGGCCGTGGCCCTGGCCCGGCTTGGGGTCAAGGTGGGCTTCGTGGGCCGGGTGGGGGCGGACGAGCTTGGGGCCATGGTGGAGGAAAGGCTCCGGGCCGAGGGGGTGGACCTTATCCACTTTCGCAGGGCACCGGGGTTCACGGGGCTTTACCTGCGGGAGTATTTGCCTTTGGGACAGGGAAGGGTCTTCTACTACCGAAAGGGCTCGGCGGGAAGCGCCCTTGCCCCCGGAGCCTTTGACCCCGACTACCTGGAGGGGGTCCGCTTCCTTCACCTAAGCGGCATCACCCCGGCCCTTTCTCCCGAGGCCTGGGCCTTCAGCCTGTGGGCCATGGAGGAGGCGAAGCGGCGGGGGGTCCGGGTGAGCCTGGACGTGAACTACCGCCAGACCCTCTGGCCCCCCGAGGAGGCCCGGGACTTCCTGCAGAGGGCCCTTCCCGGGGTGGACCTTCTCTTCTTGAGCGAGGAGGAGGCGGAGCTCCTCTTCGGCCGGGTGGAGGAGGCGTTGCGGGTTCTTTCCGCCCCCGAGGTGGTCCTGAAGCGGGGCGCAAAGGGGGCTTGGACCTTCGTGGACGGGAAACGGGTGGAGGGGAGTCCCTTCGCCGTGGAGGCGGTGGACCCCGTGGGCGCGGGGGACGCCTTCGCTGCCGGTTACCTGGCAGGGGTGGTGTGGGGGCTATCGGTGGAAGAAAGGCTTCGCCTCGCCAACCTTCTCGGCGCCTCCGTGGCGGCGTGCAAGGGGGACCACGAGGGGGCGCCTTACCGGGAGGACCTCGAGGTCCTCCTGAAGGAAGCCAAACCCTTTCTTCGGTAGGGGGAGGTAAGGACATGGAACGGAAAGCCTTGGTTACAGGAGGAAGCCGCGGCATCGGCCGGGCCATCGCCGAGGCCTTGGTGGCCCGGGGCTACCGGGTGGCCATCGCCAGCAGGAACCCGGAGGAGGCGGCCCAGAGCCTCGGGGCCGTGCCGCTTCCCACTGACTTGGAGAAGGACGACCCCCAAGGGCTCGTCAAGCGGGCCCTCGAGGCCCTAGGCGGCCTCCACGTCCTGGTCCACGCCGCGGCGGTGAACGTGCGCAAACCCGCCCTGGAGCTTTCCTACGAGGAGTGGCGCCGGGTGCTCTACCTGCACCTGGACGTGGCCTTCCTCCTGGCCCAGGCGGCCGCTTCCCCCATGGCGGAGGCGGGCTGGGGGCGGGTGCTCTTCATCGGCTCGGTGACCACCTTCACCGCCGGGGGGCCCGTGCCCATCCCCGCCTACACCACGGCCAAGACCGCCCTCCTGGGCCTCACCCGGGCCCTGGCCAAGGAATGGGCCCCCTTGGGGATCCGGGTGAATCTCCTTTGCCCGGGCTACGTGGAAACGGAGTTCACCCTCCCCCTGCGGCAAAACCCCGAGCTTTACGGACCCATCACCGCCCGCATTCCCCTGGGGCGCTGGGCGAAGCCCGAGGAGATCGCCCGTATGGCGGCGGTCCTTTGCGGGGACGAGGCGGAGTACCTCACGGGCCAGGCGGTGGTGGTGGACGGAGGCTACCTCATCTACTGAAAAGGCGCGGGACGCGCCTCGTCTTCAGGAAAAGGACCTCCTTGCCTTCGCCCCCCTAACCCCTAGGAACCCTGCGCGGGGCTCCGCTGCCGGCTTGCGCCCGCATGGGGCGGCACCAAACGGTAGGCCTCGTCACGCTGGGAACGGCCACCGCTCCGGCTCCTCCTGGGGGAGCCGGAGCAGGGCCTTTAGAAGAAGGCGGTTCGCGGCCAGGATCGGGAGGGGAACCGGACCCCTTAGGGCGAAGGGGCGAGGGCTCGAGCCCCCCTCTTGCAAGCGCTTTCAACAGGTGCTATACTCCCCGACAAAGATGTCCAAGGCTCGCCCCACCATCGCCGAAGTGGCCCGTCGCGCGGGCGTCTCCCCGGCCACGGTGTCCCGGGTGCTCAACGGCACCGCCCGGGTCTCCCAGGAGAAGGTGCGGGCGGTGCTCCAGGCGGTGGAGGAGCTGGGCTACGCCCCAAGCCCCCTGGCCCAGGGCCTGGCCACGGGGCGTTCCTACGCCGTGGGCATCCTCCTCTCGGACTTCGCCAGCCCCTTCTTCGGCCCCATCCTCGAGGCCCTCACCCTGGAGCTGGAGGCCACCCCCTACCGCCCCATCGCCGTGCCCGGCCACTGGAGCCTGGTGAGGGAGCTGGAGGCCCTGGAGTTTTTGAAGGCCCACCGGGTAGAGGCCCTCGTCCTCCTCGGCACCGCCCTGGACGGGGAGGCCTTGGGGGAGTTGGGCATCCCTGTCCTCGCCTTCGGCCAGCGGGTAGAGGGGCCGAAGGCCTGGTCCCTTTGCCTGGACAACCAGAAGGCGGCCTACGAGGCCACGCGCTACCTCATTGACCGGGGGCACACCCGCATCGTCCACATCTCCAGCCACCGGGGAGGGATGGACGTCCGGGAGCGGCTTCTCGGGTACCGCAAGGCCATGCGGGAGGCGGGCCTCGAGGCCCGGGTGGTCTACGGCGACCTGGAGGAGGAGGGCGGCTACCGCGCGGCAGCGGAGGCCTTCCGCCGCTACCCCGACACCACCGCCCTCTTCGCTGCCAACGACCAGACGGCCTTCGGCGCCAGGCTTTACCTCTACGAGCAAGGGCTTCGCGTGCCCGAGGACGTCTCCCTCATGGGCTTTGACGACATCGCCCTTAGCGCCTACCAGATCCCCCCGCTCACCACCGTGCGCCAGCCCATCCAAGACATCGGCATAGCCCTGGGCCGCGCGCTCCGGGCGGTCCTCGCAGGGGAGGTGCCCACCCTGCCCCGCCTGGAGCTCCGGCTGGTGGAAAGGGCCTCGGTAAGGGAGGTGGGAGCCTGAAGGAAACGGCGGCCCTTAGGCCCTAGGCCCTCGGCCCACCCCGAAAAGGGGTGGTGGACGCGAAAGGAGGTTCCCATGATTAGGAAAGCGCTTTCAAGCCTTCTCGTCCTGGCCTCCCTGGCCTTCGCCCAGAAGACCCTCGAGGTCTGGATCATGCCCAACAGCCCCCAGCCCGCCGAGGACTTCAAGGCCCTGGTGGCCCCCTTTGAGAAGGCCCACGGCGTGGAGGTGAAGGTCACCGTCCTGGACTGGGGCGTGGCCTGGACCAAGATCACCACCGCCGCCACGAGCGGCGTAGGGCCGGACATTACCCAGCTCGGCACCACCTGGGTGGGGGCGATCAGCGCCATGGGCGTCCTGGAGCCGGTGGACGACGTGCTGGAGGCGTTGGGCGGGGAGAAGGCCTACCTTCCCGCCGTCTGGCGCACCACCCGCTTGGAGGGCGCCCGCCAGGCCACCGCCGTGCCCTGGTTCTCGGAGCTTCGGGCCTTCTACTACCGCACCGACGCCCTCAAGGCCGCGGGGGTCAACCCGGCGGAGATGTTCGCCAGCTGGCAGGGCTTTGAGGCCGGCCTGGCCAGGCTCAAGGCCTCGAGCTTCCGCGACCCCGAGACCAAGGCCCCCCTGGCCCCCCTCTGCACCCCGGGGAAGAACACATGGGACGTGCTCCACAACGCCGCTCCGTGGATCTGGGGCGCAGGCGGGGAGATCGTCCGCCAGGCGGGCGGGCGCTGGCAGAGCGCCCTCAACAGCCCGGAGAGCCTGGAAGGGCTTTACTTCTTCCTCTCCCTGGCCCAGAAGGGCTACGTCCCGGCGGAGAGCCTGGAGAAGAACACCGCCCAGATTGAGGCCGACTTCCAGGCCGGGAAGTGCGCCGTCTTCGCCAGCGGCCCCTGGATGATCCAGCGGGCCCAGGTCCCCGAGGCCAAGGGCGGCTTCGCCGAGCGCCCCGCCGCCAAGAACCTCGGGGTGGCCCCGTACCCCGCCGGGCCCAAGGGGCGGTACACCTTCTTCGGGGGCTCAAACCTCGCCCTCTTCAACTTCTCCAAGAACAAGCCCCTGGCCAAGGAGCTCCTCAAGTATCTGGGAAGCCCCGAGGCCCAGGTCCGCTACGCCCAGATGACGGGGATGCTCCCCGCCCTGCGCTCCGCCTGGAGCGATCCCAGCTTCCAGCAGAACCCCCTGCTCCGCACCTTCATCCAGGCCGCCCAGTTTGGCCGCACCTACCCCTCCTTGGCGGGCTGGGGCGGGGTGGAGAACCTGGCGGTGCAGCACATCGGCATGGCTTGGGACCTGGTGGCCCAGGGCAGGTTCACCCGTGAGGCCCTGAAGGACCTCATGGACAAGGCCTCCGTGGCCATCAACCAGGCCCTGAGGTGAGGCGTATGGGGGGCCTCGAGGCCCCCCTTTTTCTTCCCCATGAGGACCTTCTGGCGCAAATACGGCCTCGCCTACCTCTTCATCGCCCCCGCTTTTCTGGGGATGCTCCTCGTCCACTACGGCCCCATGGTCCAGGGCATTTACATGGGGTTCCTGGACCTCAGGCTCCAGACCCTCAGGCTCTACCTCCAGGCCCCCTTCGTGGGGTTGGAGAACTACCGGGAGATCCTCCTGAACCCCGAGTCCACCTTCCGCGCCGGGTTCCTCTACGCCGTGCGCACCACCCTCCTCTACACCCTGGTGGTGAACGCCTTGAACCTTTCCCTGGGGCTTTTGGTGGCCCACCTCCTGAACCGGCCCCTCTTCCTCCGGGGGCTTTGGCGGAGCCTCATCCTCCTCCCCTGGGTGGTGCCGAGCTACGTGGTGGGGCTCCTTTGGGGCTTCATGTGGCTCAAGGAAGGGGTCATCAACCACCTCCTCGTGGACGTCCTCGGCCTCCTTCCGCAAAAGCCCCACTGGCTCATCGGCCCCCTCACCTTCGTGGCCATCGTGCTGCCCACGGTGTGGCGGAGCTGGCCCTTCGTCATGGTCACCTACCTGGCCGCCTTGCAGACCGTTCCCCAGGAGCTCTACGAGGCGGCCAAGGTGGACGGGGCCACACCCTGGCAGCGCTTCCGCTTCGTGACCTGGCCCATGCTCCGCCCGGTGACGGCGGTCCTCCTGCTCTACGGGCTCCTGGGAACGATGTACAGCTTCAACATCGTCTACATGATGTTCGGCCACGGGGCGGGCTACCCCGGGGAGTGGGGGGACCTCCTCATGACCAACCTCTTCCGCAACACCTTCGGCATGTGGAATTTCGGCCTGGGGGCGGCGGCGAGCACCCTCTATATGCTCCTCTCCCTCGGGCTCATCCTCTTCTGGTACCGGGTCTTCCGGGAGGATCTGCGCGCGAGGTGAACGATGCGTGAGGAAAGATGGCTCAAGTGGGGCGCGGGCCTTCTCCTCTTTCTCGTGCTCGTGTTCCACCTTTTTCCCATCTTCTGGATGGTGAACACCTCCCTCATGACCCAGCTGGAGGTGGCCACGGGAAGCCTTTTCCCCAAGGCGCCCCAGTGGGGCAACTACCTGGACATCTGGCGCGTCCTGCCCTTCTTTCACTACTTGAAAAACTCCTTCCTGGTCTGCTCCCTGACCACGGTCTTCGCCCTGGCCGTGGCCACCTTCGCCGGGTACGCCCTCGCCCGGTTCCGCTTCCCCGGAGCGGAGCTTTTCGCGGGAAGCGTCCTCGTGACCCAGGTGATCCCCGGGATCCTCTTCCTGATCCCCATCTACATCATGTACATCTATGTGCAGAACTGGGTCCGCTCCGCTTTGGGCCTCGAGGTGCGCCTCGTGGGCAGCTACGGGGGGCTCGTCTTCACCTACACCGCCTTCTTCGTTCCCCTGAGCATCTGGATCCTCAGGGGCTTCTTCGCCTCCATTCCCAAGGAGCTGGAGGAGGCGGCCATGGTGGACGGGGCCACGCCCTTCCAGGCCTTCCACCGGGTGATCCTGCCCCTGGCCCTCCCGGGCCTCGCGGCTACGGCCGTCTACATCTTCCTCACCGCCTGGGACGAGCTCCTCTTCGCCCAGGTCCTCACCACCGAGGCCACGGCCACCATTCCCGTGGGCATCCGCAACTTCGTGGGCAACTACCAGAACCGCTACGACCTGGTCATGGCCGCCGCCACGGTGGCCACGCTGCCCGTCCTCGTCCTCTTCTTCTTCGTGCAGCGCCAGCTCATCCAAGGCCTCACCGCCGGGGCGGTGAAGGGCTAGGTTCTTGGAGGAGAAACGCCTATGACCGAGAACGCCGAAAAGTTCCTGTGGGGGGTGGCCACCAGCGCCTACCAGATTGAGGGCGCCACCCAGGAGGACGGTCGGGGGCCTTCCATCTGGGACGCCTTCGCCCGCCGCCCGGGGACCATCCGGGACGGAAGCACAGGGGAGCCCGCCTGCGACCACTACCACCGCTACGAGGAGGACATCGCCCTGATGCAATCCCTCGGGGTGGGGGCCTACCGCTTCTCCGTGGCCTGGCCCCGGATCCTCCCCGAGGGCCGGGGGCGGATCAACCCCAAGGGCCTCGCCTTCTACGACCGCCTGGTGGACCGGCTTCTCGCGGCGGGGATCACGCCTTTCCTCACCCTCTACCACTGGGACCTGCCCCAGGCCCTCGAGGACCGGGGCGGCTGGCGGAGCCGGGAGACCGCCTTCGCCTTCGCCGAGTACGCCGAGGCGGTGGCCCGGACCCTCGCCGACCGGGTGCCCTTCTTCGCTACCCTGAACGAGCCCTGGTGCTCGGCCTTCCTCGGGCACTGGACGGGGGAACACGCCCCCGGCCTCAGAAACCTGGAGGCAGCCCTTCGCGCCGCCCACCACCTCCTCCTGGGGCACGGCCTCGCCGTGGAGGCCTTGAGGGCCGCGGGGGCGAAGCGGGTGGGGATCGTCCTCAACTTCGCCCCGGTGTACGGCGAGGACCCCGAGGCGGTGGACGTGGCTGACCGCTACCACAACCGCTACTTCCTGGACCCCATCCTGGGCAGGGGGTATCCCGAAAGCCCCTTTCAAGACCTCCCGCCCACTCCCATCCTCTCCCGTGACCTGGAGCTCGTCGCAAGGCCCCTGGACTTCCTAGGAGTGAACTACTACGCCCCCGTCCGCGTGGCCCCGGGGACGGGGCCTTTGCCCGTGCGCTACCTTCCCCCGGAGGGGCCGGTCACGGCCATGGGGTGGGAGGTCTACCCCGAGGGGCTTTACCACCTCTTGAAGCGCCTCGGCCGGGAGGTGCCCTGGCCCCTTTACATCACGGAAAACGGGGCCGCCTACCCCGACCTCTGGACGGGAGAGGCCGTCGTGGAGGACCCCGAGCGGGTGGCCTACCTCGAGGCCCACGTGGAGGCCGCCCTCCGGGCCCGGGAGGAAGGGGTGGACCTCAGGGGCTACTTCGTCTGGAGCCTCATGGACAACTTTGAGTGGGCCTTCGGCTACACCCGGCGCTTCGGCCTCTACTACGTGGACTTCCCCAGCCAGAGGCGCATCCCCAAAAGGAGCGCCCTCTGGTACCGGGAGCGGATCGCGCGGGCCCAAACCGGGGGGTCCGCACGTTGATCCCGCCCCTTAGGGCCCCCGAACCGGGGAGGGTGGAGGCCTCTCCACCCTCCCCATAAGGGCCTCGAGGTCCCGGGAAGAAGCCCTAAAACTCAAAGAAGGCCGGAACGAAGGCGTAGCCCTCCCCTTCCCGCCGGATGTACCCAACGGCGGGCCAGGGGAAGTGGTAGGCGGTGATCAGGCTCCGCTCCTCCGAGACCTTCTGGAAGAGGCGGGCCCGGGTCCGCACCACCTGCGCCTTGTCCATGTCAAAGCCCAGGTAGGCCTGGGGGAAGCGGAGGGAGAGGAGGTAGTGGCCCGCCGCATCCCCAAAAATGAAGAACCCCTTTCCCTCGGAGGTGGCCTCGAGGCTCATGTGCCCCGGGGTGTGGCCGAAGGAGGCCACCGCCCGCACCCCCGGGAGGATCTCCTCCCCGTCCTCCACGGGCCGGATGCGCTCCTTAAGGGGCACGAGGGCCCTCTGCACCGCGGGCGAGGGGTTTTGAAGCCAGAACTCGAGGTCCACCCGGCCCATGAGGTGCTCCGCCTTGGCGAAGACGGGCCGCCCCTCCCCGTCCACCAGCCCCCCGATGTGGTCAGGGTGGCCGTGGGTGAGGAAGACGTGGGTGATGTCCTCGGGAAGGTAGCCGGCAAGCTCCAGGTGGGCGAGGAGCCGCCCCCCGCTTCCCGCACCCCTCCCCGTGTCCACGAGGAGCCTGGCCTCCCCCAGGTCCAGGAGCACCGGGTTGAAGTTGTTGCGGGTGGCCTCCGGGTCCAGGAAGTGCTCCACGAGCGTCCTGCGGAAGGCCTCCTGGAGCTCCGGGTTCGCCCCCCAGTTGGGGAGGAGGGGGCCTGGAGGGGACTGGCCGTCGGAGAGGACCACCGCCTGGATCCCCCCTACCCGGAAGCGGTAAAAGCCGCCCCCGTTCACCCCCTTGGGCGCGCGCCCCTGGGCCCGGCCCAAGGAAAGGCCTCCCGCCGCCAAAAAAAGCCCTGCACCGGTAAGAAAACGCCTGCGGTTCACTCGCCACCCCCTTTGGGGGGAAGGATAACCCCGGCCGTGGCCTGGAAGCGTGCCCCGGTTCACCTTGGTGGCGGCCTCTAAGCACCCCCGGGGCCCGAAAGAAGCTTCCCCAGCCTCATTCGGGCATCCCATACCGCTCGGGCAGGCTCGGCCCCAAGGTAGGGGCTTCACCTGGGAGGAAGAAGAGGCTGGACCCCGCCACGGGGGGCCGGGCCTACGGGCTTTCCCTCAAGGGCTCTTGGCCCGCAGGAGGGCGGGGCCCCTCAGGGGCGCAACCTCTTCCTCCGCCAGGTCCAGAAGGGCCAAAGTGTTCCCTTCGTGGTCCACGAACTCCACCATGTACCCCCCATGGGGGTAGACCAGGACCACGGTCCCCACGTCCCCGGACTCGAGGCCCCACTCCTCCTTGTCCCGCTTCAGGACCACCAAATCGTGCTCCCGGATCATCCCATGGGCAAACCCCTCTTCTTCACCCCGAAGAGCTAAACCTTAACAGCGAAGGTAACGGGGCAAGACCTCCTCCAGGGCCTGGGGCGCGGGCAGAAGCTCCCTTAGGGCCTCGGGGAAGGGGGCGGTGTTCCCCTCCTTGAGCATGAGGTACTGGTCCAGGGTAAGGGGGCTAAAGGGCAAGGGGGAAAGAAGGGGGACGAGGCGGTCCATGAGCCAAAGGGGAAGGGAAAGAAAGGGCTTCCTCCGCCCCAGGACCTCCATCACCAGCTGGAGGAGCTCGCGGAAGGTGTACTCCTTAGGCCCCACCAGGTCGTAGGTCCCCTCGAGGCCCCGCTCCAAGGCCCCCACGAAGGCCTCCGCCACGTCCCCCACGTACACGGGCCTAAAGGGGAAGCTCCCGTCCCCGATGAGGGGGACGAAGGGAAGGGGGGTGCAGACGAGGCCCCTTAAGACCCCGCCGAAGAACTCGTCCCCGGGGCCGAAGATGAGGCTTGGGCGGAAGATGGCGTGGGAGAAGCCGCTTTGGCGCACCAGGGCCTCCCCTTCGGCCTTGGTCCGGTGGTAACGGCTTGGGGCCTCGGGCCTCGCCCCCAGGGCGGACATGTGGAGGAGGCGGCCCACCCCGGCCCGCTCCATGGCCCGGAGGAGGTTCCTCACCCCGTCCACGTGCACCGCCCGGAAGGTCTGGCCCCTTTCCCGAATGATCCCCGCAAGGTAGATGGCGGCCTCCGCCCCCTCGAGGTCCGGCACCTCCCGGGCGATGTCCCCCTCCACCAGGACCGCTCCCTCGGGGAGGGGCCTGGACCTGCGGGCGAGGACCAGGGGGGTGTGGCCCCGCGCCAAAAGGAGGCGCACCACCTCCTGGCCCACGAAGCCCGTTCCGCCGACGACGAAGACCCGCATTCAGGCCGCCTCCAAGGCGCTTCCCGCTTCCCGCTCCAAGGCGGAGAGGTCCAGGAGGTAGACCCGGCGGTAGGCGGTGGCGATGAGCCCCTCCCGGCGGAGGTCGGCGAGGACCTTGGAGACGGACTCGCGGATGGAGGCGGTGGCGTCGGCGATCTCCTCGTGGGAGACGGTGACGTAGATGCCCTGCCTGTCCCGGGCCGAAAGCGGGGTGTCCGCCAGGAAGAGGAGGTAGCGGGCGATGCGGGCGCGAAGCTCCCCCGTCTGCAGGTGGGCCTCGTAGGCCTGGACCCGGCGCATCTGCCGGGCGAGGTTCCGCGCCACCCGGTGCAGGGCCTCGTGGTCCATGGCCCTGGGGTCCAGCCCCCGGACCACCGCCTCCGTCATGGCCTCGGCGGTGTAGCGGTAGGCCTTACCCTCCAAGGCCTCCTCCCCGAAGTAGTCCCCGGGAAGAACGTGGCGCAGGGTGATGAGGCGCCCGTCGGGGAGGAGCTCCACCACCCGCACCAGGCTCTCCTCCAGGCGGTAGAGGGTGCGGGCCTCCTCTCCCCTCAGGTAGATGACTTCCTTCCGCAAAAAACCCTTCATATCGCCTCCTTTTCCGGCCTCCTAGGGAGCCAAAGCGCCTCGGCGAGGCCCTTCAGGTCCTCCATGTACTCGGCGCCGAGCCTCCTGGCCTCCTCCGGCCCCGCCCCCTGCCCCCCGAGGAAGACCCGGGGGGCGAGGTCCTTGAGGGCCCCGTCGGGGAGGGCCTTTAAAGGCTCGGAAAGGAGGGCGGAGAGGACCACCGCCCCCGCCCCGAGCCGCCGGGCCAAGGCCCTGAGGTCGGGCAAGGGGGTGTCGGGGCCCAAGTAGAGGGCAGGAACCCCCTTGCGGCGAAGGTGGTAGGCGGCGAGCATGGCCCCAATCTCGTGCCGCTCCCCGGGAGGAGTGGTGACGAGGACGGGGGGCCCCGGAGGAAGGCCCGCGAGGTCCAGAAGCTCCTGGAGCCTCGCCCGGAGAAAGGTGGAGGCCAGGTGCTCCTCCGCCACCCCGATCTCCCCCCGGTGCCAGGCCTCCCCCACCTCCCGGAGGACGGGGAGGAGGAGGTGCTCCAGGACGCCCTCCGGGCCCCAAAACCTGAGCCCCCGGCGGAAGAGGGCCTCGGCCCCGGCGAGGTCCCCCCGGAGGAGGGCCTCGAGGAGGCCGGTCCCCAGGTCCTCGGGGCGCACCTCCTGGGCCAGGTAGCGGCGGATGGCCGCTTTAGGCGTGGCCCCCTCCTCCAGCCAGCGCTTGATCGTCTTCAGGGCCTCCACGTCTTCCGCGCTGTAGAGGCGATGCCCTCCCGGGGTACGCCGGGGCTTGGGGAAGCCGTAGCGGCGCTCCCACTGGCGGAGCACCTCGGCGGAAAGGCCGGTCATGGCTTCCACCTCGGCGATGGTGTACACCCCGGAGGAGGTCATGCCCTTAGGGTAGGGCGATGTATAGGTTTTGTCAAGCTTTTGTACATCTCTGCGGAGTGTAGTCGGGGCAAAAGTCCCCGAGGCCGCCTAGAATGAAAATGCCCGCAAGTATGGAGCCCGACTGGAAAGCCCTCCTCCGCGTCCTCCGCGCCCACTCCGCCACCTTCTACCTGGGAAGCCTCCTCTTCCCCAAGGAGGCCCGCAAGGGGGCCTGGGCGGTCTACGCCGCCTGCCGCCTGGGGGACGAGGCGGTGGACGGGGAGGGCGGGGGCCCGGAGGCCCTCGAGGCCTGGTGGGCGGAGGTGGAGCGGGCCTACCGGGGAAGGCCCCTCGCCGAGTGGGAGAAGGGCCTCGCCTGGGCCCTGGAGCGCTGGGACATCCCCTTTGAGGCCTTCGCCCACATGCGGGAGGGCTTCCAAACGGACCTCGGCCCCGTGCGGCTCGCGACGGAAGAGGAGCTCCTCCGGTACTGCTACCAGGTGGCGGGCACCGTGGGACGGATGATGGCCCCCATCGCCGGGGGCGGCAAGGAGGCGGAGGCCCGAGCGGTCCAGCTGGGCCAGGCCCTGCAGCTCACCAACATCCTCCGGGACGTGGGGGAGGACCTTGGGCGGGACCGGGTCTACCTGCCCTTGGACCTCCTCCGGGCCCACGGGGTGGAGGTGGAGGACCTGCGGGCGGGGCGCGTCACCCCAGGGTACCGGGCCCTCATGGCCCACCTGGAAGGGAAGGCCCGGGCCCTTTACCGGGAGGGGCTTGCGGGCCTAGGCCACCTCAAGGTGGGCCGGGCGGCCATCGCCCTCGCCGCCTTGCAGTACCGGGGCATCCTGGACAAGCTCAGGCTTTCGGGCTACGACAACCTGGGAAGGCGGGCCCACCTCAAGGCCTGGGAACGGGCCCTCCTCCTCCCCAAGGCCTTCCTCGCCGCCCGCTTTCCCCCAAGGCCGGAGGGAAGCCCCTGATGGGCCCCCTTCTCGTCTGGCACCGGGGCGACCTCCGCCTCCACGACCACCCGGCCCTCCTGGAGGCCCTCGCCCGGGGGCCGGTGGTGGGCCTCGTGGTCCTGGACCCCAACAACCTGAAGACCACCCCGAGGCGGCGGGCCTGGTTCCTGGAGAACGTCCGGGCCCTGCGGGAGGCCTACCGGGCCCGGGGCGGGGCCCTTTGGGTCCTGGAGGGCCTCCCTTGGGAGAAGGTGCCCGAGGCGGCGAGGCGGCTTAAGGCCAAGGCCGTCTACGCCCTCACGAGCTACACCCCCTACGGCCGCTACCGGGACGCGAAGGTGCAAGAGGCCCTCCCCGTGCCCCTCCACCTCCTCCCCGCCCCCCACCTCCTCCCCCCCGACCTCCCCCGGGCCTACCGGGTCTACACCCCCTTCGCCCGGCGCTTCCTGGGGGTGGAAGCCCCCCTCCCCGCCCCCGAGGCCCTGCCCAAGGGGCCGGAGGAGGGGGAAATCCGCCGGGAAGACCCGGGGCTTCCCCTCCCCGAGCCGGGGGAGGAGGCGGCCCTCGCGGGGCTTCGGGCCTTCCTCGAGGCCAAGCTCCCCCGCTACGCCGAGGAGCGGGACCGGCTGGACGGAGAGGGGGGCTCGAGGCTTTCCCCCTACTTCGCCCTAGGGGTCCTCTCCCCCAGGCTCGCCGCCTGGGAGGCGGAAAGGCGGGGCGGGGAGGGAGCGAGGAAGTGGGTGGCGGAGCTCCTCTGGCGGGACTTCTCCTACCACCTCCTCTACCACTTCCCCTGGATGGCGGAAAGGCCCCTGGACCCGAGGTTCCAGGCCCTCCCCTGGCAGGAGGACGAGGCCCTCTTCCAAGCTTGGTACGAGGGGAAGACGGGCGTCCCCCTGGTGGACGCCGCCATGCGGGAGCTCCACGCCACGGGCTTCCTCTCCAACCGGGCCCGGATGAACGCGGCCCAGTTCGCGGTGAAGCACCTCCTCCTCCCCTGGAAAAGGGCGGAGGAAGCCTTCCGCCACCTCCTCCTGGACGGGGACCGGGCGGTGAACCTCCAGGGCTGGCAGTGGGCGGGGGGCTTAGGCGTGGACGCCGCCCCCTACTTCCGGGTCTTCAACCCCGTGCTCCAGGGGGAAAGGCACGACCCCGAGGGGAGGTGGCTTAAGCGCTGGGCCCCGGAATACCCCTCCTACGCCCCCAAGGACCCCGTGGTGGACCTGGAGGAGGCGAGAAGGCGCTACCTGCGCCTGGCGAGGGATCTCGCCCGAGGGTAGGCGGGGGTACACTCCCGGGGCGGGCTTCCCCGGTAGAGTGCGGGCATGTTCAGGCGAAGGACCCGGAAAAGGCCCTCGAGGCCATCGCCCTCTTCCGCTACCCCCTGGCGGCCCTCTTCCTCCTCCTGGGCCTCCCCATGGCCCGCCCAGGGTACCGCCCCCTGGTGCGCCGTTAAGATGCTCCCATGAAGCGCCTTTCCCTGAGGGAGGCCTGGCCCTACCTGAAAGACCTCCAGCAAGATCCCCTCGCCGTCCTGCTGGAGTGGGGCCGGGCCCACCCCCGGCTCTTCCTTCCCCTGCCCCGCTTCCCCCTGGCCCTGATCTTTGACCCCGAGGGGGTGGAGGGGGCACTCCTCGCCGAGGGGACCACCAAGGCCACCTTCCAGTACCGGGCCCTCTCCCGCTTCACGGGAAGGGGCCTCCTCACCGACTGGGGGAAAAGCTGGAAGGAGGCGCGCAAGGCCCTCAAAGACCCCTTCCTGCCGAAGAGCGTCCGCGGCTACCGGGAGGCCATGGAGGAGGAGGCCTGGGCCTTCTTCGGGGAGTGGCGGGGGGAGGAGCGGGACCTGGACCACGAGATGCTCGCCCTCTCCCTGCGCCTCCTCGGGCGGGCCCTCTTCCGGAAGCCCCTCTCCCCAAGCCTCGCGGAGCACGCCCTTAAGGCCCTGGACCGGATCATGGCCCAGACCAGGAGCCCCCTGGCCCTCTTGGACCTGGCCGCCGAAGCCCGCTTCCGTAAGGACCGGGGGGCCCTCTACCGCGAGGCGGAGGCCCTCATCGTCCACCCGCCCCTCTCCCACCTTCCCCGAGAGCGCGCCCTGAGCGAGGCCGTGACCCTCCTGGTGGCGGGCCACGAGACGGTGGCGAGCGCCCTCACCTGGTCCTTTCTCCTCCTCTCCCACCGCCCGGACTGGCAGAAGCGGGTGGCCGAGAGCGAGGAGGCGGCCCTCGCCGCCTTCCAGGAGGCCCTGAGGCTCTACCCCCCCGCCTGGATCCTCACCCGGAGGCTGGAAAGGCCCCTCCTCCTGGGAGAGGACCGGCTCCCCCCGGGCACCACCCTGGTCCTCTCCCCCTACGTGACCCAGAGGCTCCACTTCCCCGATGGGGAGGCCTTCCGGCCCGAGCGCTTCCTGGAGGAAAGGGGGACCCCTTCCGGGCGCTACTTCCCCTTTGGCCTGGGGCAGAGGCTCTGCCTGGGGCGGGACTTCGCCCTCCTCGAGGGCCCCATCGTCCTCAGGGCCTTCTTCCGCCGCTTCCGCTTAGACCCTCTCCCCTTCCCCCGGGTCCTCGCCCAGGTCACCCTGAGGCCCGAAGGCGGGCTTCCCGCGCGGCCCAGGGAGGGGGTGCGGGCGTGACCTACCTGGCCTTCCACCTCGTCTTCCTCCTCCCGCCCCTGCTCTTCCTCCTGGCCACGGGCTTTCCCCGGCCCCCCAGGCTTTGGGCCTACCTCCTCATGCCCCTCATCGCCCTCGTCTACACCACCCCCTGGGACAACTACCTGGTGTGGCGAGGGGTCTGGGGCTACCCGGAGGGGAGGGTCCTCCTGCGCCTCGGCTACGTGCCCCTGGAGGAGTACCTCTTCTTCCTCCTCCAGCCCCTCCTCACCGGGGCCTTCCTCCACCGGGTGGCGGGGGCGCCGCCTTCGGCGGGGCGGGGCCTCGCCCGGGTGGTGGGGGGCGGGATGTGGCTTCTTCTGGCCGCCCTGGGGGTCCTCCTCCTCGCCCTCGGGGGGAAGGGGCTCTACCTGGGGCTCACCCTCGCCTACTTCGCCCCCGTCTTCGTCCTGCAGTGGGCCTTCGGGGGGGACCTCCTCTGGGGCTGGCGGCGGGCCCTCCTCCTCGGGGCGGGCCTCCCCACCCTCTACCTCTGGTTCGCCGACGCCTGGGCCATCCGGGAGGGGATCTGGTGGATCTCCCCCCGGTACACCCTGGGCCTTGGGGCCTTTGGGCTCCCCCTGGAGGAGATGGCCTTCTTACTCTTCACCAACCTGGCCGTGGTCCAGGGCCTCCTCCTCGCCTGGCACCCCGAGGCCCTGAGGCGCCTAAGATAGCCCCGTGGCCGACCTCTGGGAGACCCTAAAGGAAAGGCCCACGGGCAAGGCCCTGCGCCTCCTGGTGGAGGCCCTGGTCCTCCGGAGCCTCAAGGAAAGCCTCCGGGGAGTCTACCTGCGGGGGGAGGCGCCCGAAGGTCCCCTGGTCCTCGTCCTGAACCACCACGGCTTCTTTGACGGCCACCTGGTGTGGCTCCTGGGGAAGCTCTACCGGAAGCCCCTAAGCCTCCTGGTGGCCGAGGAAAATCTGAAGGGTTTCCCCGTGCTGAAGCTCGCAGGGGCCTTGGAGGCAGGGCGGGTGCGGGAGGCCTTGAGGAGGCTTGGGCGGGGGGAGTGGGTGGCCCTCTTCCCCGAGGGGGCCATGCGCTACCCTGGGCCCCTGGGGCCCCTCAGGGAGGGGGCCAACTGGCTCGCGGGGAAGGCGGGGGTTCCCCTCCTCCCCGTGGCCCTAAGGGTGGTCCTCCGGGGGTACGAGCACCCCGAGGCCTTCGTCTGGATCGGGAAGCCCGTCCCCCCTAAGGAAGCCGGGGCCCTAGGGGGGCTTCTTCAGGCGCTGGACGCCCTCCTCGCCCAAACCCACCCCCGGGAGGTGCCGGAGGGCTTCCGGGAGGTGCTTCGTGGGAGGCGGAGCCTGGAGGAAAGGGTGCTTCCCCTGGTGAGGCTGCTCCGGCCATGAGCGGGGACTTCTTCTTCGGGGTCTTCCTCTTCCTCCTCCTGAGGTGGCTCGCCCTCCTCTTTAACCTTCTCGCCTTCCCCCGCCTAAGGCCCCACCCCACGCCCCCAAGGCCCACCGCCTCCCTCCTCGTCCCGGCGAGGAACGAGGCGGAAAACCTAAAGAAGACCCTCCCCGCCCTCCTCCGGCAGGGGGCCCTCGAGGTCCTCGTCCTGGACGACCTCTCCGAGGACGGCACCGCCCAAGCGGCCCTGGAGGTGGCCGGGCACCACCCCGCCTTCCGCCTCCTCCGGGGCACCCCCCTGCCCCCGGGCTGGACGGGGAAGAACTGGGCCTGCTTCCAGCTCGCCCAGGAGGCGCGGGGGGAGGTCTTGGTCTTCACCGACGCCGATGTCCTCTGGGAGGAGGGGGCCCTCGGCGGGCTTCTGGAGGCCCTGGAGGGGAAGGAGATGGTCTCCGCCCTCCCCCGGCAGGAGGTGGGCCTTAGGGAGGGCGCCCTGGTGGCCTTCGTGATGAACGGGCTTCTCTCCTTCCTCCCCCACCCCCTTCTGGAAGGGCTACGGGTGGCGAACGGCCAGGTGCTGGCCTTCCGCAGGGCGGCCTACCTCGCCCTCGGGGGGCACGAGGCGGTGAAGGGAGAGGTCCTGGAGGACGTGGCCCTGGCCCGAAGGGCGCGGACCTACGGCCTCTTCCTGGGCGGGGGGCTTTTCCGGGCGCGGATGTACCGGGGCTATGGGGAGGCGGTGGCGGGCTTTGCGAAGAACTTCCTGGCGGTCCACCTGAAGAACCCCGCCGTCCTCTTAGGCTCGGCCTTCTACCACCTCGCCCTCTACACCCTGCCCTGGTTCTTCGGGCGGTGGGAGCTCGGGCTCATGGGCCTCCTGGAGCGGCTTTGGGTGCAGAAGGCCCTCGGGGGGCCCCTCTGGCCCGCCCTCCTCACGCCCCTCGCCCCCCTTCTCCTCCTCCCCGTCTACCTCCTGGCCCTCCTCCCGGGGAGGCGGTGGAAGGGGCGGAAGGTGTAGGGGGCGTGGCCTCTGAACTAGACAGACCGGTCTTTTCCGTTTACCCTGAGGGGGTGAAGGCCATCTGGCAACTCCAAGAGGCCAAAGCCCGCTTTTCCGAGGTGGTGGAGCGGGCCCTCAAGGGGGAGCCCCAGCTCGTCCTCCGGCGGGGTAAGAAGGCGGTGGTGGTGCTGGACTGGGAGACCTACGCCCGGCTCACGGGGGAAGAGGCCTCGGTCCTCGAGGCCCTAAAACCCCCCAAGACCCTCCCCAATGAGGAGGTGGAAGCCCTCTTCCAAAGGCAAAAGACGGGCTTCCGGGAGGTGGACTTCTGAGGTACCTGCTGGACACCAACGTGGTCTCCGAGGCCGTCAAGCGGCGGCCTCACCCCAAGGTGGTGGCCTTCCTGCGCCACCTTAAAGTGGGGGAGGCGTACCTCTCCGCCCTCACCTTGGGCGAACTGGTCCAGGGGGTGGCCCGGGCCCCGGAGGCCCGAAGGGCCATCCTCAGCCGATGGCTCTCGGGGCTGAAGGCGAGCTTCTCGGGGCGGATCCTTCCCCTGGACGCCGAGGTGATGGAGCTCTGGGGCGAGCTCACCGGAAACGCCATGAGGGAGGGCAAGCCCCTCTCTCCCCTAGACGCCATGCTGGCGGCCACGGCCCTGCGGCACGGCCTGATCCTGGCCACCCGGAACACCGAGGACTTCCGCCACGTTCCCGTGCCCCTCGTGAACCCCTGGGAAGGGTAACCCTAGGCGGCCTCACAGGCCCACCTTCTCCTCCGGGGTAATCCCTGTGTGGGCCAGGCCCAACTCAGCGGGGGAGTGGCCTGGTAGACTCCTCCCCATGCGGGCCATCGTCATCGGAAGCGGGGTAGGAGGGCTCTCTGTGGCCATCCGCCTCGCCGCCATGGGCCTTCAGGTCCTGGTCCTGGAAAAGCTCCCGGGGCCCGGAGGCCGGGCCTTCGTCCACCGGGCGGAGGGCTTCACCTTTGACATGGGGCCCACGGTGATCACCGTCCCCCCCTTCCTGGAGGACCTCTTCGCCACCGCTCCAGGCGACCCCAGGCTCTACCCCGACTTCCCCCAGGAGGAAGGGCTTAAGCACACGGAGCGCTACGTGAGGCTCGTCCCCTTGGACCCCTTCTACCGCCTCCACTTCCCGGACGGCACCTACTTTGACTACAAGGACGACCCCGAGCACCTGGAGGGCGAGGTCGCCCGCCTCGCCCCGGAGGACCTCGAGGGCTACCGCCGCTTTGAGGCCCACGCCAAGGCCCTCTTCCAGAAGGGCTTTCTGGAACTCGGCTTCACCCACTTCGGAAGCCTCCTGGACCTCCTCAAGGTGGCCCCGGACCTCCTCCGCCTGGACGCGGTGCGGCCCCTTTTCGGCGTGGTCTCCCGCTACTTCAAGAACCCCAAGACCCGGCAGATCTTCTCCTTTGAGCCCCTCCTCATCGGGGGGAACCCCCTCCAGGTGCCCGCCCTCTACGCCATGATCCACTTCGTGGAGCGGCGCTGGGGGGTGCACTTCGCCATGGGGGGGACGGGGGCCTTGGTGCAGGGGCTCGTCAGGAAGCTGGAGGAGCTTGGCGGGGAGATCCGCTATGGCGCCCCCGTGCGCCGCATCCTCACCAAGGGGCGGCGCGCCGTGGGGGTGGTCCTCCAGGACGGGGAGAAGCTCGCGGCCGACCTCGTGGTCTCCAACGCCGACTACGTCCACACCTACGGCGAGCTCCTCGCCCCCGAGGACCGCACCTGGAACGGCGACTGGCGCCTCAAGCGCACACGGCTCTCCATGAGCCTCTTCGTGGCCTACTTCGGCTTCCGGGCCCGGGGGGACGAGGGGGAAAGGCTTAGGCACCACAACGTCCTCTTCTCCCACCGCTACGAGGGGCTTCTCCGGGACATCTTCTGGCGGAAGGTCCTCCCCGAGGACCTCGCCCACTACCTCCACCTCCCCACCCTCACCGACCCCTCCCTGGCCCCTCCCGGGCACCACGCCGCCTACACCCTGGTCCCTGTGCCCCACAACGGGAGCGGCCTGGACTGGGGGAGGCTCGGCCCAGCGTACCTGGAAAAGGCCCTCCGCTACCTGGACGAGGCGGGGTACCTCCCCGGGCTCATGGACCGCCTGGTCTACACCCACTTCATCACCCCGGACTACTTCCAGTGGACCCTGAATAGCCACCTGGGCAACGCCTTCGGCCCCGAGCCCGTGCTCTGGCAGACGGCTTCCTTCAGGCCCAAGAACCGCTCCGAGGACGTGAAGGGGCTCTACCTGGTGGGGCAGAGCTACCAGCCGGGGGCAGGGCTTCCCAGCGTGATGATGTCCGCCAAGATCACGGCCCGGCTCATCGCCCACGACCTGGGCCTGGAAAAGGCCCCTAAGGGCCTTCTGGAGGCGCGGGGGTGAACATCCGGGAGAGGAAGCGGAAGCACCTCGAGGCCTGCCTGGAAGGCGAGGTGGCCTACCAGAAGACCACCACGGGGCTGGAAGGCTTCCGCCTCCGCTACCAGGCCTTGGCGGGCCTCGCCCTGAGCGAGGTGGACCTCACCACCCCCTTCCTGGGGAAGACCCTGAAGGCCCCCTTCCTCATCGGGGCCATGACCGGGGGGGAGGAAAACGGGGAGAGGATCAACCTGGCCCTGGCGGAGGCCGCGGAGGCCTTAGGGGTGGGGATGATGCTGGGCTCGGGCAGGATCCTTCTGGAGCGCCCCGAGGCCCTAAGGAGCTTCCGGGTGCGGAAGATGGCCCCAAAGGCGCTCCTCATCGCCAACCTGGGCTTAGCCCAGCTCAGGCGCTACGGGCGGGACGACCTCCTCCGGCTCGTGGAGATGCTGGAGGCGGACGCCCTCGCCTTCCACGTGAACCCCCTCCAGGAGGCGGTGCAGCGGGGGGACACGGACTTCCGGGGCCTGGTGGAGAGGCTCGCCGAACTCCTCCCCCTCCCCTTCCCCGTGATGGTGAAGGAGGTGGGGCACGGCCTCTCCCGGGAGGCGGCCCTGGCCCTACGGGACCTGCCCTTGGCGGCGGTGGACGTGGCCGGGGCCGGGGGGACGAGCTGGGCCCGGGTGGAGGAGTGGGTGCGCTTCGGGGAGGTGCGCCACCCGGAGCTCTGCGAGATCGGGATCCCCACGGCGAGGGCCATCCTCGAGGTGCGGGAGGTCCTGCCCCACCTCCCCCTCGTGGCCTCCGGCGGGGTCTACACGGGGACGGACGGGGCCAAGGCCCTGGCCCTGGGGGCGGACCTCCCGGCGGTGGCCCGCCCCCTCCTCAGGCCCGCCCTGGAGGGGGCGGAAAGGGTGGCGGCCTGGATCCGGGACTACCTGGAGGAGCTCAGGATCGCCCTCTTCGCCATCGGGGCGAGGAGCCCGAAGGAGGCCCGGGGGCGGGTGGAGCGGGTGTAGACTGGAGGCGTGAGGGCCCCGGAAGAAAGCCTTCGCGAAGTCCTCGCCCGCTTTCCCCAGGTCCAGGCCGCCTTCCTCTTCGGCTCCCGCGCCGAGGGAAGGGCGCGGGCAGACAGCGACTGGGACCTCGCCCTCCTCCTCTCCCCGGAGGAGCCCGACCCCACCCTCGAGGTCCTGGGGGCCCTGGTGGAAGCGGGGCTGGAACGGGTGGACCTGGTCCTCCTCCACCGGGCCCCGCCCCTTCTCGCCTTCCTCGCCGTGATGGGGAAGCCCGTCTTTCTCCGCGAAGGTTTTGACCTCGGAAGCTACGTCTCCCGCGTGGCCCGGGAATGGTGGGACACCGAGCCCCTCCTCCGGGTCCAGCGGGAGGCCATAAAACGGAGGTGGCTTGACCCGTCCTGAGGCCCTGGGCCGGGTCTTCGCCCGGTTCCTCTAGGCCCCGGGGACGTGCATCAGCGCCCGGGGATACGGCTCCAGGAGGGCCTGGGCCTCCACGTAGGGCTCGGCGAAGCGCCGGGCCCAGGAGGCGAGGAGGGCCAGGGGAGCCTCGAGGGGCAGGCGCTCCTCGCGGAAGTCCTCGAGGAGGTCCAGGAAGTGGGCCTTCTCCCTTGGGGCGAGGGCCTTCTTAAAGTGGCCGAAGGCGTGGAGGAGGGCGTCCGCCATGGCCCCGAGACGCCAGGGCCTCTCCGTGGCCCGCAAAAACCCCTCCTCGTAGGCCCCATGGACCTCGGGAAAGGGCCTCCCCCTAGCCCCGGCGAGGAGGCGGCCCAGGGCCCTCGCCTCCTTCTGGTTATAAGCCAGGAGGAGGAGCTTGTAGCGGGCGTGGAAGGCCATGAGGCCGGGGAGGTCCTCCGCTCGCCGAAGCCGGGCCAGGGCGAAGATGCGGGTGAAGAAGTGGGCCCGGATGCGAGGGTTGGTGAGCCTCCCCTCGTCCTCCTTGGGAAGGAGGGGGAAGGCCTCCTCCACCGCCTGGGCGAAAAGCCCGGGGCCTTTCCCCACCACCCCGCCCCCCTCGGCGTGGGCGTAGCGCTTGGCGTCCTTCAGGGCGCAGGAGGGGGAGCGGTTCTTGAGGAGGAAGCCCTCCACATGCCTAGGCTTTGGCCGTCACGGCAACGCCGCCCTAAGGGCCTTCGCGGTCTCCTCGGGCAGGGCGTCCACCACGAACGTCCCCGCCCCGAGCTCCGTCCCCGCCAGGAACTTGAGCTTGTCCCGGGTGCGCCTCGGGGGGTAGAACTCCACGTGGAAGTGAAAGGTGGCCTCCTCCCCCAAGGGCGCGGCGTGGAAGACCATGACGTAAGGGAAGGGCTCCCCAAAGAGGGCGTCGTACCGGGCCACCACCCGGCCCAAGAGCCTGGCGAAGGCCGCCATCTCCCCCTCGGAGAAGGTCCAGGGACCGGGGTGCCTTTCCACGGGGGCCACCCAGACCTCAAAGGGGTAGCGGGCGAAGGGGGGGACGAAGGCGAGGAAGCCCTTCTCCTCGTCCACCACGTAGGGCCCAAGGTTCGGGAAAAGCTCAAGGAGTACGGGCCTCTCCCGGAAGGCCTGGCTTTCCCGCTCCAGGACGGGCGGCACGAAGGGGTAGGCGTAGATCTGGCCGTGGGGGTGGTGGAGGGTGACCCCCACCGCCTCTCCCCTATTCTCAAAGGGCATGACGAAGCGCACCCCGGGAAGGGCGTAGAGGGCCTCGTACCGGTCCCGCCACGCCCAGGCCAAAAGGAGCCTTTCCTCCTCCGTGAGGGTGGCGAGGCTTCCCGTGTGGGCGGGGGTGTAGACCACCACCTCGCACCGCCCCAAGGCCCTCCCCGCGGGCACGGGAAGCCCCTCGGGAGGGGGAGGGGCTTCCTCCACGAAGGAGGGGAAGCGGTTTTCAAAGACGGCCACCTGAAAGGAGGGGAAGGGGATCTCCGTGGGGAAGCCCCCTTCCCGGCTCGGGCACAAGGGGCAGTGCTCCTTGGGTGGGAGGAAGGTGCGCCCCTGGCGGTGGGCGGCGTAGACCACCCACTCCCCCCGCAAGGGGTGGTAGCGGAGGTGGGGGGCGGGGCGGAAGGGCTCGGCGTGTTCGGGAAGAGGGGGGCCCTCGAGGGGCATTAGGCCGTAGAGAAAGAGCTCCCGGCCGTCCTTCTTCCGGTGGAGGCGCTTATAGAAGGGGGGCATAGTCCACCTCCTCCTCCCCTACCCTAAAGCGGTAGGGGCCGAGGCGCCGCACCGGGACCTCCCGGGCGAGGAAGGCCTCGAGGCGCCCCTTCTCCTCCGGGAGAAGCCACGAGGGCGGGTCGGAAGTGGCCTTGAAGCCGGTGAGGTGGGCCAAGGCCTCCTGAAGCCACATCTCCTCGGGGGAAAGCAGGTTGAAGCGGGTGCGGAAATAGACCACATCGGGGTCCACATGGACGTTCTCCATGAGCCAGAGGCGGTGGAGGGTGGAGCGGAGGGCGTTCCTTAGGCCCGGCCCCGTGGGGTCCGCAAGCCAAAAGGAGCGCTCCTCGTTGTCCCAGTAGGGGGCCACGTCGGGGCCTACCCGGAGGCCATCGGCGAGGCCCAGGGAGGCGAGGACGGGGGCCCCGCAGAAGAGGAGGTAGGCCTCCCCCGCCGCCTCCCGCAGGCGGGCCATGGCCCTCCGGTAGCGGGCCTCCCCCTCGGCCCCGGGAAGGGCGGCGGCGTAGAGGAAGTCCAGCTTCAGGTAGTCGTAGCCCCAGGCGAGGGCCTTACGCACGAGGTCCGCGGCCCACTCCACCACCTCCTCGTTCCCCGCGTCCAGGGCATAGAGGGGCCTGCCCCAGTTGAAACCCGCCCGCACGGGCCTCCCCTCCTCGTCCCTCAGCACCCAGTCGGGCCGCTTTTGGAAGAGGGGGCTATCCGCCGTGACCAGGAAGGGGGCGAACCAAAGCCCGGCCCTTAAGCCCCGTTCCCGGATCCTCTCTGCGAGGAAGGCCATCCCCCGGGGGAAGCGTTCGTTGGGCTCCCAGTCCCCGAGGGCCCGCTGCCAGCCGTCGTCTATCTGGAAGACCTCAAAGGAGAAGGCCGCCACCTCGTCCAGAACCCGAAGAAGGAGGTCCTCGCCAATCCTCGTGTAGAAGCCGTACCAGGAGCACCACACCCTGGGGGACCTCCCGGAAAGGCGCTTGGGGAGAAGCCGGGCGTAGGCGGCAAAGACCTCCCCTTCCGGGCCGTGGGCGAGGAACCAGGCCCCGCCCCTCTCGGCGTAGCGGCCAAGCAGGAGGTCCTCCCGGCCCAGGACCCTGGCCCCAAGGTCTAGGGCGCCCAAAAGGAGCACCTTCCCATCGGGCCCCTTCAGGGCCCCCACGCCGCTTCCCCACCACGCCCCGGCCTCCAGGAGGAAGGGGTCATCCGCCTGGGGGCGGCGCGCCTCGGGGAGGAGGGGCGTGGGGGCCTGAGCGGGGTCCACCCAGGCGGCGAGGCTCCAGCTCTGCCAGCCGTGGCGGAAGAACCCCTTGGCGGGGAAAGGGGGAAAGACCCGCACCTCCCTGCCCCAAAGGCGCACTCCCCCCGGGGCCTCCTCCAGGCCCTCCGCCGTGAGGAAAACCTCCAGTTCCCCTAGGCTCAGCCTCATCCTCCCTCCCTGCCGCCCAGGGTACCCCACCCGGCCTGGCCTCGAGGCCCCACGCGGGGACCCCTCTCCCCTATCCGGATGCGAAGCCTCTCCAGGGCCAAGCCGTCCATATCCCCAAGCTACCAAGGCCCTCAGGGCAGGCGCCGCGCCAGAACCCAGGGGAGGGCGGCCAGGGCCTCGAGGCGGGACATTCCCCACCCCCCGGGGATGGGCGGCAGGAAGAGGACCCCGCCGAGGCCGAGGCCCCAGGCGAGGGCGAAGGGAAGCGGCCTCACGCCCCGCCCTCGGGCAGGTACAACGCCCGCGCGCCCAGGGCCTCAGGCGGGTAGTCCTCCCCGAGGAGGAAGCGGCGGGCGTAAAGCCCGGCGAGCTCCCGGTAGCGGGGCCCGGCGGTGGCGCTCGCCTCGAGGAGGCCCGCCACCGCCGCAGCGTCCGCCAGGCGCCTCAGGGCCGTCTTGGCCGAGAACTGGGCGGCCTCGGGCTCGAGGGCGGCGAGGCGGTCCAGGGTCTTGCGGGCAGCCGCCAAGGCCCCCTCGGCCTCCTCGCCCCGCCCCTTCAGGCGCGCCTCCAGCCAGGCGAGAAAGGGCCTATGGGCCCCCTTCTTCTGCATGGCCTCCAGGAGGTCCAGGGCCTGGATGTTGCTCGGCCCCTCCCAGATGGGGGTGATCAGGGACTCCCGGTGCCAGCGGGCCACGGCGTACTCCTCCAGGAAGCCCAGCCCCCCGAAGAGCTCCATGGCCAGGCGGGTGATCTCGGCGCTGTGCTCGGCGGTGCGGTTCTTCGCTAAGTGGGAGAGGAAGCGGGCCAGGTGGTAGGCCTCGCCGTAAGGGGGCCTCTCGTGCCAGGCCCGGTCAAAGGCCTCCACCGCCGCCAGGGCCAAGGCCAGCCCCCCTGCCTGGCGCACGGCGAGGTCCAGGAGGTCGTAGCGCACCAGGGGATGGTCCGCGAGGAACCTCCCGAAGCTCTGCCGCCGCCGCACCCGCTCCCGCGTCTCCAAGAGGGCCTTGGCGGAAATTCCCATGGCGGCGATGGCGTTGGCCAGGCGGGAGACGGTGAGGGTCTCCAGGGTGTAGTAGATTCCCTCCTCCGCCCGGCCGATGAGGTAGGCCTCGCTCCCCTCCAGCTCCACCTCCCCCGAGGGCACGGCCCGGGTACCGCTTTTCCGCTTGAGGCGGCGCACCCGGTAGTTCAGGCGCCCCTCACGGTCCAGCCTGGGCAGGAGGAAGAGGGCCAGCCCCTTGGGGCCAGGAGGCGCCCCCTCGGGCCGCGCCGTCACCAGGGCCACATCGGCAAGCCCCGCCCCCGAGGCGAAGTACTTGTCCCCCCCGTAAAGGCGCCAGACCTCCCCTTCCCTGCGGGCCACGGTGCGGTTCGCCCCGAGGTCGCTTCCCCCCTGGATCTCCGTCATCCAGGTGGCCCCAAAGGCCTCCCCGTAGAGGACCCGCTCCTTCCAAGAGGCGAGCCCGGGGGCGTACTTGTGGATGGGGTAGGCCACCTGGTGGGTGATGGTGAGGATGCAGTAGAGCCCGCCGTCGGCCAGGAGGTAGCCCAGGGCGAAGTGGTGGTGCCAGCTCCCTCCCTCGTAGGGCGGGCGGACGATCGGGCGCAGGCGCTTGAGCACTTCCCGCTGGACGGGCGACAGGCGCACCCGGTCCACCCGGTTCCCGTCCAGGTCGTGCATGACGAGCTCGGGACCCGCGTCCTGGTCAATGTGGTAGGCGGCCTCGTAGACCTCCCGCCCCATGTAGGCGCCCCAGGCGAGGAGCTCCGCCTCCCTCTCCCCCGCCCCGGGCCAGAAGTGGCGGAGGAGGTCCCTAAGCTCCGGGTCCGCCTCGTAGTGGTTCTTGCCGTAGGCGTACGAGATCCACTCCACTACCTCCTCCTGATGCAGGGGCATTATACAGGCCCCTCCCCCATTTGGGGGATGCGCCCCCTGCGAAAATCCCCAACCATGTAAGGAGGGAGGGAGAGCTTGCGGAAGGGTTTCAGCGTGATAGAGCTTCTGGTGGTCCTCGCCGTACTGGCCGTCATCTTCGCCATAGGGGTCTTCAACGGACGGCGCACGCTCCTAAGCCAGGAGCAGGCCGCCTTTTTGCGCTCCCTGCAAGGCTTGTTCTGGGAGGCGGCCACCGAGGCGGCGAGCAGAGGGGAAAACCTCGTCCTCCACTTCACGGGGCAACGCCTCGAGGTGAGGCGGACGGACGGTACGGTTCTCCGCGCCTTGGACCTCCCCCCGGGGGTTTCTCTAAGCCTAACGCAGGGCGTGGTCGCCCGGTTTACGCCTCCCGGCAAGGTGGCGGACCGGGACGAGAGGAACCTCCGCCAACCCTTGAGCTTCACCGCAACGGTAGGGTCCCAGACCTACACCTATACGGTCTCCCTGATCGGGGAAACGGAGGTGGTGCCGTGAGAAAGGCCCTGGGGCTCACCCTGGTAGAGGTCCTCGTGGCCATCGCCGTCCTGAGCCTGGTCCTGGTCGCCATGAACGCCGTTCTGCTCTCCAGCATCCGCCAAACCGCAATCAGCGGCTCCCGCACCCAGGCCGTCCAGATCCTGAACTACCTGGGCCGACGGGTCGTGGGCGGTGAAACGGCCCTTCTGCCCTCTTCGGGAGAGACCAAGGTCTACGACTACGGATCCCTGGGCACCGCCTTCCCTGACCTGCCCCGCGAGGTCCGCTTCGCCGACCCCGCCCTCTACAAGGCGGAGATCGCCAACCAGGGCAACCCCAACTGGGCTTCCGGGCTCGGCGTGGCCGTAAACGCCTACCGGATCCGGGTGTGCTGGCGCCAAGCGGGCGAGGAGCGGTGCACCGAGGCCTACACCCTAAGCGCCCCTCCAGGCGGCGCGGGGCCAGCCGCTCCTCCGCTTCCGGGGATCAACTGAGAGGTGAAGCGTGTCCGAGCGCCGAGGCTTTACCCTTTTAGAACTTCTCCTGGCCCTCGCCATCCTCGCCACGCTGTTGGCTGTGGCCTACGGGGGCGTGATCCAGTTCATGCAAAGCCGCTCCGACCTGGATGCCGCCATCAACGCCCAGGCCAAGCTCCGGAGGATCGTAGAGGTGTTCACCCAGGACCTGCGTAGCGCCGTCTTCGGGGGGCTCAGCGCCACGCCGTATCCTAGCGGCAACGCGAGCATCTCCTTCGCCTTGATCGAAGGAGGGGCAGGGTACCCTGTCTTGCCCCACGACAGCGGGAACAACCAGAGCTTCAAGCGAGCGGCTGAGGTGAAGATCGTCGTCCTGGCGGATGCCCTTTCGGGTGTGGGCATAGCCCAGGGGGACGAGGTCCTCATGGTAAACAACCTGGGCGACGGGGTGATTCTCCCCGTGACGCGCGTCAACCGCGTGGGGGGCGAACCGAACCGCTGGCACGTGGTCCACGCCGGGTGCGGCAACACCATCGACTACACCCCGAACACCCTGCTCTTCCGCGTGCGCACGTTGGGCTTCCGCTTTGATCCGACGACACGGCGGCTCGTCTACAGGGAAGGCGGCGGGGAAGAGGTGCCTGTGGCCTTTGACATGGAGCGGTTTGAGATCCACTACGTCTACGAAGGCGCTTTCGGGGACACGGTGACGGATCCCCCCGGGGGCGCTTTCACACCCGGCTACGACTTCACCCGCCCCACAGGGGCCCCCCCATACCAGGTCGCGGAGGTGGCCACCGGAAAGACCTACACCCTTAGGCGCCTCTCTCTGGTTCTGGAAGCCCGCTTCTCCTCCCGTGGGCGCCCGGTGAGCCGCACCTACACGGCCCAGGTGGAACTCTCCGCCAACACCCAGTACCAGGCCAAGCGCATCGTCCCATGCGAATGAATAAGGAGGTGCCCGCATGAGAAACAAAGGCGTCGCCATCGTCCTAGCCCTCGCCACGGTCCTTGTGGTCTCGGGCATCGGGACCCTGATCTTTACCCGGACCATCCGCGAGATCCGCCACGGCGCTCAGGATCAGGGCATCGTCCAGACCCTCATGCTCGCCCGAGGAGCCGCCAACCTCGGAGGCTCCCTCCTCGCCACCCGGGGCCGGGAAAGGCTGGAAAGGATCGTGCAGCAAACCGCGAGCTCCACGGACAGGTGGGCCTACGGCGGCAACACCGGAACCGAGGCGCCGGACCCCGTCCTCGCGGCCCAAGGGCTGGCGAACGTGGCGGACCGCTTCCAGTCCGACCTTGACGGTTTTCTTTGCGGAAAGAACTTCGCCCCGGACGGCCTACCCGCCGAGGTACGGGTCCGGGTCTACGTCACTGCGAGTGCCTGCGGCGAACCTCTTCCCCCCCAGACCCGTCTCCCCCCGGGGCGCTTCGTAGAGGGGGCACCCCGGACAGGGACGGGAAGCGGGGTCAGCCAGACCTACGCCCTTCCCTTCGTCATGGTGGCCGAGGCCTCCCTGGGCCAGGCCCGCCGCAACATCGTGCTCCAAGGGGAGTACCGCTTCACCATCGGGCGCTCCAGCTTTGCCCGGTACGCCCTGTTCACCAACGTGCACGCCCTTCCCAATGGAACCGAGATCTGGTTCACCGACCGCACCCTCTTCGACGGCCCCGTGCACACCAACGGCCACTTCCGCTTCTACCGGAGCGCATGGTTTGGTGGCGAGGTGACGAGCGCGGGGTGCCTTTCCCCGGGAAGCCAAAGCTGCCAGGGCCAGACTGTACCCGGAGCCTATTTCTACGGAGAGGGGTTCGTCCGCGACCGCAACATGCAGCCGAGCGCCGCCCGGCCCTCCTACAGGAACCGCTACGGCACCCACGCCCCCGAGTTCACCGCCGGGGTGGACTGGAACGCCAGCTTCATCCCCCTGCCCCCGAACAGCCAGGACCAGAGGACCGCCGCCCAAGAAAGCGGGCTGTACTTTGGGAGCAGCATTACCTCCCTCAAGCTCTACCGCAAATGCCTCCTCGGGGAGACCGAGGTGGCCTGCTCGGAGCCGCTAGATCCGGGCGTTCTCAAGCTTCAGTACATAGAGGTCACCTACTGTGCACAGAAAGATTGGAGAGGACGATGCACGCAGAACACCACCGAGGTCTACCGCTACGGTCCAGACGGACTCCTCTACCAGGAGAACAACTGGGGCCTGTTCGTGCCCGTGCGCCGGAACGGAGCCCCCGTGCGCTTTAACGGCGTGATCTACACGGACGGCGGGGTCCAAAGCCTCTCCGGGCCCGGGAGGAGCCAGGCCACAGACCCCGCCCTCGCCGAGTTCGCCCAGATCACCGTGGCGGCCCAAGGGGACATCCGCATCACCGGGGACCTCAAGTACGAAAAGCCGCCCTGCACGGGCGTGCCTACCCGGGAACCCGACGGCACCGTGACCCCTGCCGTCTGCGACAACCTCGGCGTTCAGAACGTGCTCGGCGTGTACAGCCAGGAGGGGAACGTGTGGATCGCCAGCGAGGCCCCCCGGGACATCCACATCCACGGGACGCTCATGAGTTCCGGGGGCGTTGTGGGCGTGGAGGGCTACGACAGCATCCCGGAGAAGGGGAGCGTTTACCTTCTGGGCGGCATCATCGAGTACTACTACGGTGCCTTCGGCACCTTTGACCCCGCGACGGGCCGGAACAAGACGGGCTACGGCCGGGCCTTCACCTACGACCGCCGCTTCCTCCAGGGCCTGGCCCCTCCCTTCTTCCCCACCACGGGGCAGGACCGGGTGACGAGCGTGAGCGTCTTCAGCTACGGGCAGCGGGAGCAAGTGTACTAAAGCCTCGCGGGGTGGTGACCAGGGGCGAGGGAAGGACTCCCTCGCCCCTGGCCTTTAGAGCGCGGCAAGAACTCTACACCCTTCCCGCTTCCAGCTCCTCACGCCAGAGGCGCAAGAAGCACTCAACCAACCGGGGGTCAAGCTTCCTCCCCGCAGCCGCCTGAAGCTCCTTGGCGGCGATCTCTGGAGGTAAGGCCGGTTTATAAGGCCTCTGGGAGATAAGGGCGTCCCAAACGTCCACCACAGCGAATACCCTGGCCTCCAAGGGGATCGCCTCTCCCCTAAGACCTCTGGGGTAACCTGTTCCGTCCCAGTGCTCGTGGTGATGCAGAACCACGTTGAGCGCCGTGGGCGAGAGGAAAGGAATGGGGGAAAGCACTTCGTAACCCGCCTCCGGATGGGTTTTGATCTGAGTCCACTCCTGGGTTAGCAAGGGACCATCCTTTTTCAGGAGCTCTTGGGGAAGGAAGAGCTTCCCCAAGTCATGAAGATAAGCACCTACGTACAAACCGTGCAAGTCCTTAACACCCGCCACCCGCCCCAAGGCCACGGCCAGACGGCTTACCCGTTCCATGTGACCGTGGGTTTCGCAGTCCAAAACCTCCATAACGCGGGCAAAAGCCCTCAGCAGCCCCTCCGCATACCAGGTCTTACGAAGCCAGCTTTCCAACTCCTCCTTAGCGATCTGGAGCAAGAGCAACGTCTCGGGGCTGAAGTGAGGAAAGCGCTTCAGGCTCGCAAGGATCAAGGCCCCGAACACGCCGGCGGGCGTTCCCTCCCCTAGAAAGAACACGGCTACCGTTTGCACCCCAAGCCGCTTCAAGGCGGGCAGATAGGGGAAAACCGCCTGAACATCTTGCACCACCCAGGGAATGCCAGGAGCTTCTGCCCTCCCAACCGCCTTTCTCAGAAGCTCCTGAAGAGAACGCACCTCTTCGTGCGAAAGCACAAAGTCCAAAGCGCCAACCCGGACCCAGGGAACAAAGGTGCCTTCGTGCTCCCTGAGCGCCACGGCCAAGTCCCACCCGCCGAAGTGGAGGAGCGCCTCGAGGACTTGAGCCACAGCCTCCTCAGGAAGCCGCCCATTGCGTAACTGGCGACCCACCCCAAGCAAGGTCTCTAAACCTTGCCTCATCTGGAACTCTCGGTCTAGTAGATCCACCCAAAGCTTCATCAGCTCCTGACGTTCATGGCTAAGGGCGGAAGTCCCCTCTAAAGCGAGGGCGTGGTTTTCGCCCAAGGCAACAAAACCCGCGCGAGGGGTTCCATCCGGGGAAAAACCCAGCGGGCCAGGGGGATCTGTAGGCCCCTCCCGAAGCTCCCAGTCCCGGGGCAGGTAGAGCCCTCTGGTTCCCGCAGCGCTGCCTCCTGCGGCCACCACGCGGTAGCGCTCTTCCTCTTTCTGGAGAACGTAGACCCCCTCCACACCGGGAAGGCTTGAAGCTTTACTTACCACACCCTGCAAAAAGGTCTCAAAAGAAGCCTGGTTTTCGCAAGAGGCGTAGTACCTCATCTTCCTCCGCTATTTTATCGGGTTCACACTGTGACTCTATATCCAAACTCCGAACCTTTAAACCACCCCGTAGGTCGGGACGGAACTTCCCCACTTTCCCCAAGTCTTCCGATACCCCGAGAAACCGTTCCGTGGACCTAGTCGCCTATTTCACCTTCCGAGGAAGTCACGACCACAGGCCACTTCCTGCTTCCTCGACCGGGTGCTCGTAAGGGTCGTTCCGCCGCAGAGCCGGTCTCTGCAGGCGTCACTTCCCGGGGAACTCCCGGTAGAGCCTGTGAGGTGGGGTAGCTCAAAACTTGCACCTCCCGCATACCCCGCATAAACCTTCACTCCCTCCCCCGGGCGGCCCCAGACCCAGGGCGTGGAGCTCCCGCAGGATGACCTGCACCACCAGCTCGGGCAAGAGAACCCG
>Ga0207870_100123_pt1 | contig 83025 bp, 80 predicted proteins | sample CeladaPassage60B_FD_187477 | JGI IMG/M metagenome (GOLD analysis project Ga0207870, IMG submission 187477) | Cellulose-adapted microbial communities from the Joint BioEnergy Institute, USA - Passage3 60B (SPAdes) (version 2) | ecosystem: Engineered > Bioreactor > Continuous culture > Unclassified... | reverse complement strand
GAATTCCTCCTGCATTTTCCGGAAAATCCATTGCTCCAGCTCTTTCATCGTCGGTATTGTTGTGGTAAAGTGGCTCACAGGAGCTTCCTCCTTCTTGGTGCGTGTTTTGGCAAACTCACTTTACCAAAGGAGAAGCTCTTTTTCTATGTTCGCTTTTTCCAATTCCTACACCCACGGAAATTTTACACTAACATCCGACAAAAAGCGGGAAGGCATGACCGCACGTGTTCCCGTGGACCGCTGCTTTCCCGCTCGCCCGTCACCAGCCGAGCCTCGTGATCCGCTCGACCGCGCGCTCTGTATTTTCCCGGCTGCCGAAGGCCGTCAGCCGGAAGTAACCCTGTCCGGCCTGTCCGAAACCGACGCCCGGCGTGCCGACGATGTGCGCTTCCCGGAGCAATTTGTCGAAGAATGCCCACGAGTCGATGCCTTCCGGCGTCTTCAGCCAGATATACGGCGCGTTGACGCCGCCGTAAGCTTCGATGCCGACCGATTTCAGCCCTTCCAGAATCAACTTCGCGTTCGCCATGTAGTAGTCGACCAGCGCGGCGATCTGCGCCTTCCCTTCCGGCGTATAGAGCGCGGCCGCCCCGCGCTGCGTCACGTAGGAGACACCGTTGAACTTCGTCGTATGCCGCCGGTTCCAGAGGTCGGCGATGGCGACGTCGTTCCCGTCCGCATCCTTCGCCTTGAGATCACGCGGCACCACCGTGTACGCGCAGCGCACGCCGGTGAACCCGGCCGTCTTCGAGAAGCTGCGGAACTCGACCGCCACTTCCCGCGCGCCTTCGATCTCATAAATGCTGTGCGGCACGCCTTCTTCCCGGATGTACGCTTCATACGCCGAATCGTACAGGATGACGCTGCCGTTTTGCTTCGCGTAATCGACCCACTGCTTCAGCTCGTCCCGCGTCAGCGTCATGCCGGTGGGGTTGTTCGGATAACAGAGGTAGATCAGGTCGACCTTCCGTTCGGGCAGCGCCGGTTTGAATCCGTTCTCCCGGCCGCAGGTCAAGTACACGATGCCCTGATATCGGTTCGTCTCCCTGTCGTAAGCGCCTGCCCGGCCCGCCATGACGTTCGTGTCCACGTAGACCGGATAGACCGGGTCCTGCACCGCGACGACGGCGTCCTGGCTGAAAATCTCCTGAATGTTGCCCACGTCGCACTTCGACCCGTCGCTGACGAACACTTCTTCCGGGCGGATGTCGATGCCGCGCGCCTGATAATCGTGGCGGGCGATCGCCTCCCGCAGGAAATCGTAGCCCTGCTCGGGACCGTAGCCGCGGAACGTGTCCGCCTTCGCAAGATCGTCGACCGCGGCGTGCATCGCGGCGGCCGCCGCTTCGGGCAGCGGACGCGTCACGTCGCCGATGCCGAGGCTGATGATGTCCGCGTTCGGATGCTCCTTCAGGAATGCCGCGCGCCTGCGGGCAATTTCCGAGAACAGATAGCTGCCTTGCAGATCTTTGTAATGGGGGTTGATCCTGGCCATGGGCTCATCACCTTTCAAGCGGGCCGCATCCTAACGCGCATACTGCGCGCGGCCCCGGCTTATGCTGTCTATCAGCATAACGCCCAGAGGCGAGGATCGTAATGGAATAATCCCTCTAAAATTTGCACTCATGCGGCAATGCGCCGAACCGCCTACCTGTTTCTCAGCATATCCAGAATGCGCTGAAAATCATCGGGAATCGGCGATTCGAAGCGCAGCGTCTCACCCGTTCGGGGATGGACGAAACCGAGCACGGCGGCGTGCAGCGCCTGCCCGTCCAGCGGCACGGTTTTCGCCCGGCCGTAGACGGGATCGCCGGCCAGCGGATGGCCGATGTACTTCATGTGAACGCGGATCTGGTGCGTGCGTCCCGTCTCGAGCCGCAGCCGGACCAGCGTGTAATCGCCGAACCGCTCGACCGCCGTGAAATGCGTCACGGACGGCTTGCCGCCGGCCGTCACGGCGAACTTCTTGCGATCGTGCGGGTCGCGGCCGATCGGCGCGTCGATCGTTCCCTGATCGTGCGGCAGATTGCCGTGCACGAGCGCGATATACGCCCGCTCGACCGTGTGCGCCTTGAGCTGCTCCGACAGCGACACGTGCGCCAGATCGTTCTTCGCGGCCATCAGCAGGCCGGATGTGTCCTTGTCAATTCGGTGGACGATGCCGGGCCGCAGCCTTCCGTTGATGCCGGAGAGATCCCGGCAATGATGGAGCAGCGCGTTGACCAGCGTCCCCGACGTATGGCCGTGCGCGGGATGGACGACCATGCCGCGCGGCTTGTCGACGACGATGACGTCGCCGTCTTCATAGACGACTTGGAGCGGGATCGGCTCCGGCCGGATGTCCGCATCCTCGGGCTCCGGCGGCGTCACGGCGACGACATCGCCCGGCTCCAGCCGGTAATTCGGCTTCACAGCCGCGCCGTTCACCGTGACGGCGCCCGCGCGGATCCAATCCTGGACCTGCGTGCGCGACACGCCTTCCTCCGCGGATTCGGCGACGAATTTGTCAATCCGCTCGCCCGCCTCCGCTTCCGTCGCGACCCATTCCTGGGTCCATTCATCTTGCGGGTTCGTCGGCTTCCGTTCCGCTTGTGATGTCATGGGTCTTTCCGTTTTCGTCTCCTTCCAGGGTGCCTGTTGCCTTGTCCCGCTCCCTGCGGACATCCAGCACCGCGTCGAGCAGAATGAGTCCGACGCCGATCACGATGCCCATGTCCGCGACATTGAAGATGGGGAACGTGTAGCTGCCGAAATTGAACTGCAGAAAATCGATCACATGGCCGTACAGCACCCGGTCGATGAAATTGCCGAGCGCCCCGCCGAGCACCATTGCGAACGCCGTCAGCAAGAGCGGTCTGCCAGTTCGCCAGTTGCGCTCGATATACCAGACGATGCCGATGGCGACAATGCTCGTGATCACGATGAACAACGTCCGGGCGCCCGGCAGCATGCTGAAGGCCGCCCCGTCGTTCAACACGTGCGTAACGAGGAAAAATTGCCCGATGACGCTGATCTGCTCATGCAAGGCCACATTCGCATCAATCATCTGCTTCGTCAGTTGATCCAGCAGAAATACGACTGCCGCAACGGCATAATAGCGCAAATGCTTCAACTTTCGCGTCCCTCCGCCCCAAAGATCGAAAATGCTTCCCCGGCAAGCCCCGTAATGCGCGTGTCCCAATCATTGTATCACAACTGCGCCGGCCCGCTCCACATCCTGTTCAGGAAGAAAAAACCTGCGCTGTTACGCGTTACAATCCCCCGTTCATAGTAAAAACGGTCCGCCTCGCACAAGCTACGACCGACTGCTACGCGATGAAGGGAGCTGACCGCATGAAGGCGTTGGACGGCAGCCGTTTGACGGCGCTGAGACAGAAGCTTGAAGCGGAAGCCGGTGAGCTGGAAGAGCGGCTGAGGGAAAGCGGCAGCCGCGGCCTCGAAGAGGAAGCGCGCGGCAATACCGGCGAATTGTCCATGATCGACAACCATCCGGCCGACATCGCATCCGAGACGTTCGAACGGGGCAAAGATCTCGCGCTGCTCGAGAACGACGAGCTGAGACTGCAGCGGATCCGTGCGGCCTTGCGGGCGATGGACGACGGCACCTACGGCGTCTGCCGGACATGCGGCGAGCCGATTCCGCCGGAACGCCTCGAAGCCGTGCCGGAGACGCTGTATTGCGTCCGCCACACGCCGCAGCGGATCGAGTCGGAACGACGCCCGGTCGAGGAAGAACGCATGGAGCGCCCGTTCGGGCGGACCAGCCTTGACGGAGAAAACTCGTGGACCGGCTTCGACGGCGAGGATGCCTGGCAGATCGTCGAATCGTACGGCACGTCGGATTCTCCGGCGCTTGCGGAGGACCCGGAGGCGGATTACGAGAAGTTCACGATCGAAGCGGAAGAGCGGGAAGGATTCGTCGAGCCGATCGAAAGTTTTCTGGCCACCGACATTACGGGCCGGCATGTCACGGTGGTCCGAGGGCGCTCGTATGAGGAATATCTGGAGCGGGGCGAAGGCGAGCCGCTGCTGGAACCGGAACCGGTGATCGATATCCGGGTGGACGGGGATGCCTGAGAGGGGTTTTGCGGCGGGCGTTCAACCGGAGTTCGTTAACGAAACTGAGCGTCGTTATTTGGCGCCATTGGCCTCGATTGAAATTGAAGCGGCAACGAAACTGAGCGTTCTTATTTGCCTGTTCAAAGTGATTCTTGGCCCGATCCGGCGCGAATAACGTGTCTCGGTTTCGTTTCATTTCCGGAACACCATGCTTTGCGAAAAATAAGGTGTGTCAGTCTCGTTACGTTCCCCGTCGGACCATCCTGGCGGATTCTCGCGCGATTAACGGCACAGTGTGCCGTTAATCGGCCCCGGCACCGCGTGCGGGCGGCCAATAACGGCACGAAATGCCGTTATTGGCCTCCGTCAGGCCGACCTTGCGGCTTCTTGCCGCCTTTAACGGCACGTCGTGCCGTTAATTTGCCCCGGCACCGCATGCGGGCGGCCAATAACGGCACGAAACGCCGTTATTGGCCTTCGCCGAACGGCTCCCTCGGGGCAGGCCGCCCGTTCTCGCCTTTCTCCGCCTCACGCGTCCGTCTGGCCATGACCAGCACCAGCGCAATCGCAACCAGCACGAACAACACGTTGCCGAACCATGCGATCCGGTCTTCGGGCCAGAGCAGCCAGGTCACGAAGAACCCCAGCCAGGCGCAGGTGAGCAGCGTGCCGGACACGAGCGCCTGCCGATGCCGGACGTTCCACCAGGGGCTACGCGCCATGCGCCGCACGACATACCAGGCCGCAACGAGCAGAAACACGCCGCCGATCAATCCCGTCCAGCTTTTCTCCGGACGGGCAACGAACCCGCCGGACGCAAGAAAGGCACCCAGTCCGATCAACCAGGGGCGCACCCCGTTGCCGGCGGCGGGGACGTCGGCCCCGGCTCCGACCGAAGCCGGGGCCGGTTCCGTAGCGCCGCCCCGCCCGACGGCAAAAGCCGCGGCGATCAGCAATCCCGCGACGACAGCCGCGCCGGCAAGCTGCCAAGGCTCCGCCAGAAACCTGTACTCCGCGTAAATGAACGAAAATACGGTGACGCACCCGATCCCGTACAGGACGGCGGCCGCCGCCCACCATGTTTCCCCACCACTCTTTCTGACTTGAGGCCTATTTCACCATCATAGGGTGTTTTCCAACAATTGTCAATATGTTCTCCCCTCCAGCTGCCGCTGCACGATGCGCACGATATCCGCGATGTAGTCCCCGATGATCGGCAGATTGAGCTTGCCGAGCATTTGCAGCACATACAGAATCGTTGCGGCGAAGAACGTGAAGCCGATCGCGATGCCGATGCCCCGCGCCGTCCCGGCGACCAGATTGCGCCAGATAAGCGACAGCGGACGGTTGAGCAAATCGACGTATTCCGAGATCTTCGCCCGCTCCAGCCTGACCGACAGCCGGTCCAACTCCCGGGCCAACAGCTCCATCCGATGTTCCCGGTCACCGGGTTCCGCCCGCCCGGACTGTCCGGCGGCCTGTTCGATCCGTCTATCCGACCGCGGCAACCGATCCGCCGCCTGCCCGGACCGTTCATCCTTCCGCCCGGACCGATCTTCCGTCCGTTCGTCCATGCCGTCCGCCCCTTTCCGGAGCCGCCGCAGAGCCGTGGCAGCCGCATCTTCCCGCGAAACGAAAAACGAGCCCCGGCCCGTCCCGCAGGGGACGAGCCGCAGTGGCCCGTTTTCCTCGCTTGTCTGTTTTCCAGTATGTCCTCAGACGTCAATCCGGATTCCGATCGCAAAATCGCCCGCCTGCACCTTCTCCATGCCGTCCGCGGGACCGAACGCGACCTCCCGGAGCAGCACGTTCGCCTTGAGCAGCTCATCGAACGTCTGCAGCGCGGCCTGCAGCTCCTGCGGCACGTCAAGCTGCAGCCGGACTCGCGCCTCGATCGGCAGATCAAGCTTCTTGCGCGTATCCTGCACGGCGCGGATCACTTCCCGCACCCAGCCTTCCTGCTCCAGCTCGGGCGTGATGTCCGTATTGAGCGCGACCGTCACGCCGTCGGCCGACGCCGCCTTGAAGCCCGTCTTGGCACGCTTCTCGACGAGCAGCTCGTCGAGCGCGATCCGCAGCGTCTCGCCTTCCGGAGACGTCCAGTCGAGCCCGCCGTCCTCCAGCACCGCGCGCCGCGCGTCCTCCGCGGGGAGCGACTTCAGGTGCGCCTGGATCGGCGCGACATGGCGGCCGTACTTCTTGCCCGCGACCTTCAGGTTCAGCTTCAGGTCGAACTCGACGAACCCGCTGTCGCTCGTCTCCACGACGATCCGCTTCACGTTGATCTCGTCCTTGATGATCGCCTCATATTCTTCCAGCGGGAACGGCCGGCTGAGCGACACGATCAGCTCGGAGAGCGGCTGGCGCGTCTTGATGCCCGATTCGTTGCGCACGCTGCGCGCCAGCTCGACGATCCTGCGCGTCGTCTCCATATCGCGCTCGAGCGCTTCGTCGATCAGCGACTCGTCGGCCTGCGGGTAGTCCGCCAGATGGACGCTCTCGCCGCCGCCCAGGTTGACGTACACGTCTTCCGAGACGAACGGCGTGAACGGCGCGATGAGCCGCGCAAGATCGAGCAGCACTTTGTGCAGCGTCTGATAAGCTTCGATTTTGTCGTCCGTCAGCCCGCTGCCCCAGAACCGGTCGCGCGAGCGGCGGATGTACCAGTTGCTCATCTCGTCGACGAACGTCTCGATGCGCTTCGCCGGGTTCAGGAAATCGTACGCTTCAAGCCCCTTGCGCACATCCCGGATCAGGCTGTTCAGCCGCGAGATGATCCAGCGGTCCAACTTGCTCGCCGGCTTCCGGTACGGGTGCGCTTCCGGCCGGAACCCGTCGATCGACGCGTACAGGGCGTAGAAGGCGTGCGCGTTGACGATCGTATCGACCACCTTCGACTTCGCCTCGGCGACGATGCCGCGCGAGAACCGCTTGCTGTTCCACGGCGCGCTGTCCGCGAGCAGCGCCCAGCGGAACGCGTCCGTGCCGTAAGCTTCGATAATCTCCCACGGGTCGATGACGTTGCCCTTCGACTTCGACATTTTCTGGCCGTTCTCGTCAAGCACGTGGCCCGTCGAAATTACCCGCTTGTACGGCGCCTTGCCGGTATACAGCGTCGACACCGCGAGCAGGCTGAAGAACCATCCGCGCGTCTGGTCGATCCCTTCGACGATCATGTCGGCCGGATACTGGTCCTCGAACTTCGCGCGATCGCCGAACGGATAATGGTACTGGGCGAACGGCATCGAGCCGCTGTCGAACCAGACGTCGATCACTTCGGGCGTGCGCGTCATGACGCCGCCCTCGCAGTGCGGGCAGCGCAGTTTTACTTCATCCACGTACGGTTTGTGAAGCTCCAGATCTTCCGGCACCGGTCCGGCGGCCCGCTCGCGCAGATCCGCGATGCTGTCCGGCGCATACTCGCCCCGGCAGCTGCCGCACACCCAGACGTTGAGCGGCGTGCCCCAATAGCGGTTCCGGCTGATGTTCCAGTCGACAAGGTCTTCGAGGAAATTCCCGAACCGGCCGTCGCGCAGATGGCCCGGATACCACTCGATCCCGCGATTGTTCGCGATCAGCTGGTCCTTCACCGCCGTCGTCCGGATGAACCAGCTTTCCGTCGCATAGTAGAGCAGCGGCGTCTTGCACCGCCAGCAGAACGGATAGCTGTGCTCGTAGCGCTCCTTCGCGAACAGCAGGCCGCGCTCGCTGAGCATCCGCACGATGTCGACGTCGCAATCCTTCACGAACCGGCCGGCGAAGTCGGTCACCGCGTCGATGTAGCGTCCCGCGGGGTCGACGACGCTGAGCATGTCGATGTTGTTCGCCTGGGCTGCCTTGTAGTCGTCCTCGCCGTGCGCCGGCGCAATGTGCACGATGCCTGTGCCGCTCGTATCGCTGACGAAATCCGCCGCGATCACGACATGCGCGTTCTTGACCGGCACATAGCGGAACGGCGGCTCATACGCGAGGCCGGCCAGCTCCGAGCCTTTCACCTTCGAGACGATCTCGTAGTCTTCCTTCAGGACCGACTCGGCGAGCGCCTCGGCGACGATGTACGTCTCGCCGTCCTTGCGGACGCGGACATAGGTCATCTCCGGATTGACGGCCAGCGCCGTGTTGGCCGGCAGCGTCCACGGCGTCGTCGTCCAGGCGAGGATCGACGCGTCCTCCGACTTCAGCCGGAATTTGACCGTCGCGGACAGGTCCTTCACATCCTCGTAGCCTTGCGCCACTTCGTGCGAGCTGAGCGTCGTCTGGCAGCTCGGGCAATAGGGGCTCACGCGGTGACCGCGGTAGAGCAGCCCTTTCTTGTGGATCGTCGACAGGATGTGCCAGACGCTTTCGATGTAACGGTTGTCGAGCGTGATGTACGGATCGTCCAGATCGATCCAGTAGGCGATCGCCTCGGTCATCTCGCGCCATTGCCGCTCGTACTCGAACACGCTGTCCTTGCACTTCTTCACGAACGCCTCGACGCCGTAGCGCTCGATCTCATGCTTGCCGGAGATGCCGAGCTGCTTCTCGACGCCGAGCTCGACCGGCAGGCCGTGGGTGTCCCAGCCCGCCTTGCGCACGACGCGATAGCCGGACATCGTCTTGTAGCGGCCGATGAAGTCTTTGATCACCCGACCGAGCACGTGACCGATGTGCGGCATGCCGTTCGCCGTCGGCGGTCCTTCATAGAACACGTAGTTGGGCTTTCCGGCGCGGTTTTCGATCGACCGCTTGAACGTGTTTTCCTTCCTCCACTTTTCGAGAATGCGCTGTTCGCGGGTCCTGGCCCGCTCTTTCACGTCTACGCGTTGCATGGTCAACCACTCCCGTCACTCAGGTCATCAAAAAGCAAAAAAGCCCGTCCCGAAAGGGACGAGCTTCGCTCGCGTTACCACCCTCATTCCGCCGGCGCCGTACGCTTCAACAAGCGCATGGCCCCTGGCGGCACCTCGCCGCAGACCGCGGTCTGCGCATCCGGATAACGGCGGATTTCCGTCGCGGCTTACTGCCTGGCTCCAAGGTTCGGCCGCGCTTCTCGGAGATGATTTTCGGCTGCGGATCGAACACCGGCTTTCAGCGTGGACACCGGCTCTCTGGGGAACGACCGCTGCAGCTTACTCGTTCTCGTCAGCGAATTTCAGGTCGGCATTCAGTTTGTACCTATCCTATAGTTATACGCTTGCGCCCCGCGATTGTCAACCGGAAAGCGCCCTCATTCGTGCCCCGCGATTTCGCGCGTTTCGCGGGTCGCTGCAACCCCCTCGAGCGCATCCCAGCTGTCCTGGCTGAGCAGCTCAAGCTGCGCTTCGACGAGCGTCCGGAACCGCGTCCGGTAGATCGCCGCCTGTTTCTTCATCTCCTCAACCTCGAGTGCGATCTTGCGCGATTTCGCCAGGGCCTCGTTGATGATCCGGTCGGCGTTCTTCTCCGCTTCCTTGATCACGAGCTGCGCTTCCTTCTTCGCGTTGTTCTTCACTTCGTCCGCGGCTTCCTGCGCGATGATGATCGTCTTGCTCAGCGTCTCCTCGAGATTGGCGAAATGATTCAGCTTCTCCTGCAGCGCCAGCACCTGGTTCTGCAGTTCCTTGTTCTCGCGGATGAGCGCCTCGTAGTCCTTGATCACCTGGTCAAGAAACTCGTTGACCTCGTCCTCATCATAGCCGCGCAGGCGGCGGCCGAACTCTTTGTTATGGATATCCAGCGGCGTCAACGGCATGGTGACGCACCTCCTCCTTACATTGCCCGAACGATACCGTACCCTTTCGACAGGTTCCGATGGAATTCCTGCCAAGCTTCAAATAAATTTGCCTATGCTCACGCGCAGCCGACCGCTTTTCGTCGGCCCGTCGACCTTGAGAATTTTGAACCGGCCGAAACCTTTGAACGAGACGATGTCGCCTTCCTCGAGCCGGACGGAAGGATCTTCTTCCGTCTTCCAGTTGACCCGGCACCGGCCCGCCCGGATCGGGTCCAGAATCTTCGACCGGCTGATGCGGAGCACGTCGCTCGCCACGCCGTCCAGACGCAAAGAAGCCACCGTGATAACCGTCACGTCCATCTCGGGCTGCACGACCTGGAGGCTCTCCCGGGGAAGAATGTCCGTGCGGACGGGCACACGATGCACTTGGTTCAAATGGGTATGCAGAAATCCGGCCATCTCTTCCGTCACGAGACAGTGGCAGCCGTCATCGCGCACATGAAGATCGCCGATTACGTCCCGCTTGATGCCGAGCCCGAGCAGGGCGCCGAGATAATCGCCGTGGTCGAGTTCGAGGAACTTGCCGCCCGACGCCTCGACCGCCAGCACGACAATGCCGCAATCCACGTCTTCCGGATCGCGGTACGCCGGGACGATAACGGCGCGCTTCCGCTCGGCTTCCGGATAACCGCCATCCAGCCGCAGGACCGCATCCGGCTCGCGGCCGGCGATCGACTGCAGGATGAACTGCTGCCGCGGGTCCAGGAAGTCGGTCACGACCGGCGCATGGCGTTCGGCCGCCCGCTCCACCCACTCCAGCGCGCGGTCGACGAACGGACGCTCTTCCGGATGGAAGTGGACATAGAGCGACTGACTCATATGAAGAAATCAATCACCGCAATGAGCCCCATCGCGATGAACTGCAGTGCGAAGATGGCGACGATCGGCGAAATGTCCAGCATGCCCCCGATCGGCGGGATGAGCCGACGGAACGGCGCAAGGTACGGTTCGACCAGTTTGCCGAGCATTTCGCCGATGAAGCTGTCGCGGGCGTTCGGAATCCAGGACAGCAGCACATAGGCGATAATGACGAACGTGTATATCCGGTGAATAAGCCAAATTAAAGATTCAATTTCAGACACGAGGTCACCTCATCGTCTTGTATTCGTTGTCATCCGTCAGCATGTCCGTGATCGTGCCCTGCACTTCTACCGTATCCGGCGTGCACAGAAAGATGTTCGGTCCGATCTTCGTGATCGACCCGTTCAGCGCATAGACCGTACCGCTCAGGAAATCGACGATCCGGATCGCATGGTCGGTGCGGATCCGCTGCAGGTTGACGACGACCGAACGTCGGGAACGCAGATGATCGGCGATTTCCTGAGCCTCGTCGTAGGAACGCGGTTCGTTAAGCACAACGCGGACATTCTTCTGCGCATGGATGCTGACGACATTGCCGCCCTTCACAGTTTTACGCGATTCGAAGACCGGCGTTTCAATTTCCTGCTCCGCCTCTGCGGACGACCGGCCGCGCTCCACGATTTCCTCTTCTTCCTGAAGCCCGAGAAAACTCATGAATCGGTTCATGACGCTCATGACACAGCCTCCTCTTTTCCCACCAGAATCGTCCCCAGCCGGAGCCAGGTCGCCCCTTCTTCGACCGCAACCTCGAAATCGTTTGACATGCCCATGGAAAGCCCGCTTGCTTCCTCCCGCAGGACGGCGGCACTGTTCAGTTCATCCCGGAGGTTGCGCAGCGCCCGGAACACCGGCCGCGCCTCTTCCGGTTCGTCGACAAACGGCGCCATCGTCATCAAGCCCGCCACGGCGATGCCGCGCATATCCGCGACGGTTCGCGCAAAGCCGATCAAATCTTCCGGCGCAAGGCCGTGCTTCGAAGCTTCGCCGGAGACGTTCACCTGAATGAAACAGGGAACGCGGATGCCCAGCTGTTCGGCGCGCTTGTCGATCGCCTGGGCCAGGGAGAGCCTGTCCAGCGAATGGATGTAAGCGAACTTTCCGACGACGTCCTTGACCTTGTTCGTCTGCAGCGAACCGATGAAATGCCAGACCGGCTGCGGCTGCTCATCCTGCAAAGCGCGCCACTTCGGCGCGGCGTCCTGCCACCGGTTCTCGCCGAGATGGACGAGCCCCGCGCGGAGCGCCTCCCTTGCGGCCGCTTCGCCGGCATATTTCGTCACGGCGACGATGCCGATCTCTTCCCGCCGGCGGCCGCTGCGGGCGCAAGCTTCGCGGATGCGGCGGTCGACGTCGTCCAGTCTCGCCCGGATCGACACGTCGGTTCACCTCTCACGCATGCCGATGAAACTCGCCATCCTCCCCGTCCTCCCGCCTTCCCGCCGGTGGGAGAAAAACAGATCGCGCCGGCATCCGGTGCAGAAGGACGAAAATGCGATGCGGCTCGGCATGATTCCTGATCTTATCATAATCTGTCGGTTCATTTCTTTCAAGTTAAGCCTTGCTTTGCCATCTTCCGTCAAGCGGATCATGGCGTCCAGGGGCGCTCCGCCCGAAGGCGCGAGCGACTCCGCCAGCGGCAGCGCGCTCTCGATCACCGGGCCGTCCACTTCGTAGCAGCACGGGCCGATCGCCGGACCGACCGCGGCGCGGATATCCGCCGGGCGGCTGCCGAATTCCCGCTCCATCGCCTCGATCGTCCGCGCGGCGATTTCAAGCGTCGTTCCCCGCCAGCCGGCATGGGCGAGCGCCACCGCGCCCCGCACCGGATCGTGGAACAGGAGCGGCACGCAGTCCGCGTAATACGATGCGAGCAGGATGCCCGGCTCATCCGTCATGATCGCGTCCGCCCCGGGAATGGCCGATTCCTGATCCTTGCCGCCCCGGCCCCGGTCCGCGCGGACGACGCGGTGGACGCGGCAGCCGTGCACCTGCTCCGCGCACGTCCAGGCGGCCGGATCCCAGCCGGCCGCTTCCGCCGCAAGGGCGCGGTTGCGGACGACGGCGTCTGCCGCATCGCCGACGTGCAGGCCGCAGTTCAGCGACGCCCAGGGCGGGCCGCTGACGCCGCCTTCCCGGCCGGTAATGCCGGCCGTCAGGCCCGGCGACTCCTCCATCCATCCGCGCAGCAGAAACAGCGCCGGACCGTTGCCTTCCATCCGAACGAACGGTTCCATCGGGTTCACCTCGCAGAACCAGTGTACCACAGCGGCTGCGTCGAAGAAATCGTCACCGTTCGCTCAGCTCCACGTCCTGAACGCGACTCAGCCGGGTGTCGTCCAGCCTGACGAGCACGACGTCTTCGCCGACCTTGACGATGCTGCGCCACGGAATGACGACGTCGGCTCCGCCGCCGCCGAACAGCCCGAAGAACCGGCCGCTTTCCGGCACGATGATCGATTCGATCCGGCCGTGCCGAAGATCCAGTTCCAGATCGCTGACATGGCCGAGCTTCCGGCCGTCCACGATATTGATGACATCCTTCTCCTGCAATTCGGAAATCCGCAATCCGCGCCACCACGCTCTCTTCGATTAATCTTCCCTTCTACCATGTTATCGCGGAAGGCGGCGCGAAATGTCCGGCCGGGCAAGAAAATTGGCCGCGCCGTCCTCCCCGGGCGGGCGCGGCCGCATTGCAGCGCATGGCATGCCGAGACAGCAACAAAGCCGGACGCCTCCGCGCCCGGCTTCAAAGTCTTCAGGCTTTTACATGTTTCTGCATCTGCTGGATGGCCGACTTCTCGAGACGCGACACCTGCGCCTGCGAGATGCCGATCTCGTCCGCCACCTCCATCTGGGTTTTCCCTTCGAAAAAACGCATGGATAAAATCATTTTCTCCCTTTCGCCGAGTTTGGTCATCGCCTCCCGCAGTGCGATCTCCTCGATCCAGGACGAATCCTTGTTGCGGTCGTCGCTGATCTGGTCCATCACATAGATCGGATCGCCGCCGTCGTGGAAGATCGGCTCGAACAGGGAGACCGGATCCTGGATGGCGTCCAGGGCGAATACGACGTCTTCCTTGGGCACGCCTAGCGCTTCCGAAATCTCGTAAATGGTCGGTTCCCGCGAATGCTGGTTCGTCAGCGTGTCGCGCACTTGCAGCGCCTTGTAGGCGATGTCGCGCAGACTTCGGGAGACGCGGATCGGATTGTTGTCCCGAAGATACCGCCGGATTTCGCCGATGATCATCGGCACGGCATAGGTGGAGAACTTCACGTTCTGGCTGAGGTCAAAGTTGTCGATGGCTTTCATCAGACCGATGCAGCCGACCTGAAACAGATCGTCGACGAATTCTCCCCGGTTGTTGAACCGCTGGATGACGCTGAGCACGAGCCGCAGGTTGCCGTTCACCAGCTTCTCCCGGGCCGACAGTTCTCCCCGGGTCTGCAGCGCCGTGAACAACTCGCGCATCTCCGCATTCGTCAGCACCGGAAGTTTCGAGGTATCCACTCCGCAGATCTCAACTTTGTTTCGGGTCAACGCGATAACCTCCCAAGGAGAAACATTACTGTACATTATCCCCTTGGGCTTTGTTTTTATTCTGGACGCAAAGCGGCCCCGGAGGCGGTCTTTATGCCCGCGGTCCGGGGCCCCGTGAAATTACACCATCTTGTTGAACTCCTTGCGCAGCCGCTTGATGATCCGCTTCTCCAGCCGGGAAATGTACGACTGCGAAATGCCGAGCATATCGGCAACATCCTTCTGCGTCTTCTCCTCGCCGTCCGTGAGGCCGAACCGGAGCTCCATGATCGTCCGCTCCCGCTCCGTCAACTTGTCCAGCGCCTTCTGGAGCAGCTTCCGGTCGACCTGCTCCTCGATGTTCCGGTAGATGGTGTCGCCTTCGGTGCCGAGCACGTCGGAAAGCAGAAGTTCGTTGCCGTCCCAGTCGATGTTGAGCGGCTCGTCGAACGACACCTCGGTGCGGGTCTTGCTGTTGCGCCGAAGGTACATCAGAATCTCGTTCTCGATGCAGCGGGAAGCATACGTGGCAAGCTTGATTTTCTTCTCCGGATCGAACGTGTTGACCGCCTTGATGAGGCCGATCGCGCCGATGGAGACCAGGTCTTCGATGTGGATGCCCGTGTTCTCGAACTTGCGGGCGATGTAGACGACGAGCCGGAGATTCCGCTCGATCAGCATGGCGCGGATCGCCGCATCTCCGGACGGCAGCCGCTTGAGCAGATACTCCTCTTCCTCGCGCGTCAGCGGCGGCGGCAGCGCTTCGCTGCCTCCGATGTAGTAAACCTCTTCGCGCTTCAGACCGAATAAAAACAAAACACGATAATAGAATAACTGCAGCATCAGTTTCCACTTCACGGGCATGTCCGCAAGTCCCCTCCGTATGCGTGTTGATGGATTCATCCGCTGCCGTCGCCCTCGAGCAGGGACGGATGAATGATCGCCCGGTAAGCGCCGTCGGACGCCAGCGTGCCGCCCTCCAGGCCGACAAGCACGCGGCTTGTCTCGCTGCGGCGCCCGTCCCGCTCGATGCACACCCTGTCGGGTTTTACGGCCAGCATAAGCTGCGTTCTGCCTCCGATGCCCCGGTAGGGCACGAATCTCAAGCGTTCGCCCCAGACATGGCCGCCCAGGTCCAGCCTGGCCAGCAAGCCTTCGACATCGCCGCTGCGCAGCGCTTCGATCCAGGCTTCGGGCAGCTCGCCGCTCCAGAGCGCGGCTTCCGCGACCATGACCGGCGTCCGGGTCAGCGGATCGTACAGCCGGTTGCCCGTGTCGATGAGCCCGGTGCAGCGTGCGGTTCGGCCGCCGATCTCGACGGTCACCTCCGCGAGGCTGCCCAGCGTCCGCTCCGTGTGCTTCCGGCTGCTCCAGACGGCCCGCCAGATGAGCAGCGCTGCTCCCGCGGCGGCAAATATCGAGGCCAGTCCATACTGCACTTCGATGCCGACGCCGCCCCCATCGGTCAACCACAACCTGTCCCACATGCCGCCGCGGCTCTGCAGCAGATAGTGTAGCCCGATGACGCCGCCCGCCGCGGCAAAATTGATGCCGTAGAACGCCACCGCGATGCGGATGAACCGTTGCAGCCCGCCGAAGCCGAACGCGATCAGCAGCATGAGCAGCGACAGCGCGATTTTCACCAGCACCGACAGCAGCCAGCCGGCGCCGGGAAGGAACAGCAGCGCGGTGTATGTCGCGCCGACCGCCGCCGCCGCCGCAATCCGCCACCACTTCGGCTTGAGTCCCCTTACCCAGGCCGTCGTCAACAGCACCGCGCCGTCGATGATCAGATTTGAGAGAAAAACAAGATCCACGTATACGACCAGCAGCTTCACCCACCGCTCTATTCGTTCCGCGGCTTTCCGTTTTCGCGCGCCCAGCGATCGCTTGGCGGTCTTACGGTTAAGTATAGCGGGGACCATGCCGGAAGTCTGTCTAAAGCCGCCGTCAGCGAGAATCTATTTTTGTCGATGTTCCGGCGCGCAAAGCGCAAGTGGAGGAAAGGCATGACCGCTGTGTATCGTCCTAACGGAACGTACCGTTAGAGGCGGAATGCAGGGGGCAGCCGCACGGACTTATGGAGACATTCCGATCATACAAAAAAAGCCGCCCCGATCAGGCGGCCGGCGCCGCCTTGGGACAGCTTTGGTGTTGCAGCATAAGGATAATGATCAGTCCGGATTATTCGCGTTCGCTGCGCGGTCGATTGCGCAGGAAGGCCGGAATGTCCAGCTGGTCGCTGGACGGGAGCTGGCCGAACGGACGCAGGTTCGAACCGCCGGACGGACGGCTCTCTTGCGTTTCCGATCCGCCGGTGCCGGCCGACGCCGGACGGCGGCCCGCTCCGCCCTTCGTCGTCTCGAAGCCGGTCGCGATGACCGTGACCTTGATGTCGTCCTTCATGTCTTCGTCAATGCTTGCGCCGAAGATCATGTTCACTTCCGGATCGGAAGCCGCGATGACGATCTCGGCCGCTTCGTTCACTTCATAGAGCGACAGGTTGGAGCCGCCGGTGATGTTCATGATGATGCCGCGCGCGCCGTCGATGCTCGTCTCGAGCAGCGGGCTCATGATCGCCTTGCGGGCCGCTTCGGCCGCCCGGTTCTCGCCGCTCGCCACGCCGATGCCCATGAGCGCGGAACCGCGCTCGGTCATGATCGTCTTCACGTCGGCGAAGTCAAGGTTGATGAGCCCCGGCACCGCGATCAGGTCGGAAATGCCCTGCACCGCCTGCCGCAGCACGTTGTCGGCTTCGCGGAACGCCTCGAGCATCGGCGTCTTCTTGTCCACAATTTCAAGCAGCCGGTCGTTCGGAATGACGATCAGCGTATCGACTTTCTGCTTCAGTTCCTCGATGCCCATTTCGGCCTGCATCGACCGTTTGCGGCCTTCGAACGTGAACGGACGGGTGACGACGCCGACCGTCAGCGCGCCGCATTCCTTCGCGATTTCCGCGATGACCGGCGCCGCGCCGGTGCCGGTGCCGCCGCCCATGCCGGCCGTCACGAACACCATGTCCGCGCCCTTGAGACGCTCGGCGACCATTTCGCGCGATTCTTCGGCCGCCTTCTTGCCGACCTCCGGATTGGCGCCTGCGCCGAGACCGCGCGTGAGCTTCTCGCCGATCTGCAGCTTCTGCTCGGACTTCGCGTGCTGAAGCGCCTGCGCATCCGTATTGACCGTGATGAACTCGACGCCGCGCACGCCGGTCTCAATCATCCGGTTGACCGCGTTGCTGCCGCCGCCGCCTACGCCGATCACCTTGATCGACGCCAGCGGTTCCATTTCCATATCGAATTCCAACATGAGTGAAGTTCCTCCGATCAAATGAATTCGCTGAACATCCGCTTCAGCCGCTCGAAGATTCCCGGTTTGGCCGCCGCCGAGGGCGAAGCAGGAGCCGGCTTGCGCACCGCCGCCCGCCTTGCGGAGCCCGCGGCGCGCGGTCGCATGTAGCGGGACACATACTGGATCATGCCGACGCCGCTCGTGAACGCCGGATCCCGGACGCCGATGTAGTCCGGAACCGCGATCCGCACGCTCGTCTCGAGCTCCCGCTGCGCCAGCGCCTGCACGCCCGGCATCGATGCCGTTCCGCCCGTGAGCACGCAGCCGTTCACCTTGCCTTCGTATCCAAGCCGGATGATCTCCTGCCGGACAAGCTGGAAGATCTCCTGCATGCGCGGCTCGATAATGTTGGCCAGGTCGACCTGGGAAAATTCCTTCTCGACGTTGCTGCCCATGCGCACGACCTTGAACTTCTGGTCTTCCGCCGCGTCGCTGACCAGCGCGCAGCCGAACTTCAGCTTGATCTTCTCCGCCTGTTCGGTCTGCGTCCTCAGCCCGTAAGAGATATCGTTCGTCACATATTCGCCGCCCACGGGCAGCGTGGACGTCGCCGCCAGATTGCCCTGCTCGAAAATGGCGATCGTCGTGGAGCCTGCGCCGAGGTCGACGAGGGCCGTTCCCATGTTCTTCTCGTCCTTGGTCAGCGCCATCTGGCCGGACGCAAGCGACATGAGGATGACGCCGGCGATCTGCAGATCCGCCTTCTCGACGCAGCGCATCAGGTTATGTATCGCCGTCTTCGCTCCGGTTATGACGGTCGCTTCGACTTCCAGCCGCACGCCGATCATGCCGCGCGGATCGGAAATGCCGTCCAATCCGTCAACCAGAAACTGGCGCGGCACCAGGCCGATGATCTCGCGCTCGGGCGGCAGCGCCACGACCCTCGCCGCCTGCAGCACCCGTTCAATGTCTTCTTCTCCGATCTCACGGTCCTCGTTCGATACCGCGACGACGCCGTGATTCGTCTGCAGCGCGATATGGTTGCCCTGAATTCCGACATACACTTCGGATATTTCAATCCCGACCATGCGTTCCGCGTGATCCACCGCATTGCGGATCGACTGCACGGTCTGGTCGATATCAACGATGGCTCCTTTGCGAATGCCTTCCGAGTCGGCAGATCCGACACCAATGATGTTGATCGCGCCGTTCTGGACTTCGCCGATGATGACGCGGACTTTGGATGTTCCGATGTCCAGGCTGACGATCAAGTCGCTGCTGCTCAACCCCCGGCACCTCCGTTTCTCCGATAAGAGATAAGAAATGAAATCTAAAGTGCGAAGTTCCAACATATTGATTACCAGCGGGCGATATTCACGCATATATCCTTGTCCAAGTAATTCAACGCGCCTTATATTTTCCCTCTTTTTTCTACAAAGTTTTTACGCTGGCAATTGATGGGTAGGGACCCATCCAAGGATAAACTCATAAACGAAATTGTACCATTATTCACGCGGCTTGAGTAGTGGCTATTAGTCCTGTTTACCGGTGTTTTCCGCATCCGGCGCTTTCCCTTCGCCGTCTCCGCCTTCTTCCGTGTAAGGCACGTAGCGGTCCGCCAGCAGCAGCGTCATGCTGCCCGGTTCCTGCGTCTCGATGACGGCGCGGATCGTCTCCGCTTTCTCTTCGAGCAGGGAAACGGCGGTGATGATCTCGAACCGGGTGCGCGTGTAGATGCGGATCCGGTCGGGATAGGCATCCGACGGGTACGGCGCAATTTCCGAAAAATCGGCGAGCAGGTCGTCCGGCAGAAGGGAAAGCGCATCGACGAGCTTGAGCTTGTCCTCCTCCCGTCCGTTCCAGCCGCGCAGCACCGGCCGGTCCACGACGGCGTCCGCGCCGATCGGCAGCTCTTTGCCGTTCGACAGGATGGCCGTGATCGCGCCGTCCGCCGTCAGCCCGTAGGCGACGGCCGGAAATTCCGTCACCTCGATGTGCAGCTTTCCCGGGAACGTCTTGCGGACGACCGCCGACGCCACCGGCTCCAGCTTCTCCACCCGGCCGGCAATCGCGTCCGCGGCCGGCCAGAAGAACGGGTCGCCCGGCTCGACGCCGGAAGCGGCCAGAATCTCGCTTTCACTGGCGAACCGGCCGCCCGATACGGTCACTTCCGAGATTTTGCTGAGACTGGAGCGGAAGAACAGGACAAGGAGCAGCACGATGAACAGCGCGTAGATTACGCCGAGCAGCCGCCTGTTGCTCCTTCGCTTGGGGCTCGGCTCCTTCAGTACGGGCATGCGTTCCGTCATTTCCATTCTCCTGACGAGGGAATCGCAAGCTTGTCCGACGCCGCCACAAATGAAACCCGGCATTCCCAGCGGGGAAAGCCGGGCGGCGGTCCTTCAGCCGGGAATCACGCGGTTGTTCGGCACCGCGGCGTACCGCATGATCCGTGCGCCGAGACTCGCGAACATCGCTTCGATCCGCTCGTAACCTCGATCGATATGATAGACTTGTTCGATGACCGTCTTGCCCTGCGCGGCCAGACCGGCGATGACGAGCGCCGCGCCGGCCCTCAGGTCGGTCGCTTCGACCGTTGTCCCGTAGAGCCGCGGCACGCCGCGGATGATCGCCGAGTTCAGGTCGACGCGGATATCGGCGCCCATGCGCACCAGTTCGTCGACATGTTTGAAACGGCCTTCAAAGATCATCTCTTTCACGACGCTGACGCCGTCGGCCAGCGCGAGCAGCACCATGATCTGCGCCTGCAGATCGGTCGGGAAGGCCGGATACGGACTCGTCACGATCCGTTCCACCGCCTTCGGGCGGATAACGCCCCCGACCTTAATTATATCATCGTCCACGGTCACTTGAACACCGGCCCGGCGCAGCACATGGATGAGCGAAGTCAGGTGGGAAGGATTCGCACCCGTCAGCGTCACCTGTCCGCGCGTTGCAGCAGCGGCGACCATCAGCGTCCCGGTGACGATCCGGTCCGGGATGATCCGGTAGCGGCAAGGCACAAGCCGCTTCACGCCCTCTATTCTGATCGTGCCCGTGCCGGCGCCCGTGACGCGCGCCCCCATGCTGTTCAGGAAGTTTTGCAGATCCTCGATCTCCGGCTCGCGCGCCGCGTTCGTGATCGTCGTCACGCCGTCCGCCAGAACGGCCGCCATCATCAGGTTCTCGGTCGCGCCCACGCTCGGAAAATCGAGATGAATGTCGGTGCCGGTCAGCCTGCTCGCGCGGCAGACGATCCGGTTGCCGTCCTCGCGGATCTCGGCACCGAGCATTCGCAGGCCGAGCAGATGAAGATCGATCTTCCGTTCACCGATCGCGCAGCCGCCGGGCTGGTACACTTCCACTTCCCCGAATCTTGCCAGCAGCGGCCCCATCAGAAAGATGGACGAACGCATCTGTCCCATGAGCGATTCCGGAATGTGCGCGGAATTCGCGGAGGTCGTGTCGAGCACAACGGACTGGCCGATCTGCTCCGCGCGGCATCCGAGCGAGCGAAGGATGTCCAGCATCACGTCGATGTCGAGCAGGTTCGGCACCTGATCGACGATAACGGTACCTTCCACCAGCATGCCGGCCGCCAGTATCGGCAGCGCGGCGTTCTTCGCGCCCTGGATGGCGATTGTACCGGAGAGCGGCCTGCCGCCTTCAATCACCAATGTGTCCAAAGCTACACCTCCGATTTACCGCTCACCCACCACCAATACCTCGGGGACCAGCTCGACGCCGAAACGCGCCTTGACGGTCCGCTGGATATGCTCCATGAGGGTGAGGACGTCTTCGGCCTTCGCCTGCCCCGTATTCACGATGAAATTGGCATGCACATCCGATATGGCCGCGCCCCCCGACCGCCAGCCCTTGAGCCCGGCCGCTTCGATCAGCCGGGCCGCGTAGTCGCCGGGCGGGTTGCGGAAGACCGAACCGGCGGTCGGCGCCTGCAGCGGCTGCGTCCGCTGCCTGCGGTCCTTGTAGGACGCCATTGCCGCCGCGATTTCCTTCCGGTCGCCGGGCGCAAGCTCGAACGTCGCCTCGGCGACAATGCCCGGCATGTCGTGCAGAATGGAGTGCCGGTAGCCGAATTGCATCGCCTCGCGGTCGAAACGCACAATTTCACCGTTTTCCGTGACAATCTCGGCCGACTTGAAGATGCGTGACACGTCCGATCCGTGGGCGCCGGCGTTCATATAGACGGCGCCGCCGACCGATCCCGGAATTCCCCCCGCAAATTCCAGGCCGGTCAGTCCGTGCTTGCCGGCGAGCACGGACAGTTTGATGAACGAGAAGGCCGCGCCTGCGATGACCGTATGCCCGTCGAACCGCGCGTAATCGAGACCGGGTCCGGGCTTGATGACAACGCCGCGAATGCCCTTGTCCAGAACCAGCATGTTGGAGCCGCGGCCGAGGTTCGTCCACGGCACGCCGTGCCGGTGAAGCAGCGCGACGGCGGCAGCCAGCTCCCGCTTGCCTCTCGGTATGATCAGCAGATCGGCGGGTCCGCCGATTTTCCAGGTGGTGTACTTGGCCAGCGGTTCGTTCGGCAGCAGTTCGCCGATGTCGGCGCGCTTCAATTCGTCAATCAACTGCTGCATGGACGATCCTCCTTCCTCTCAGCCGGAATGGACATGTGGGGCAGCCGGCGCCCGGCGGCCTTGCGCCGCGGCTGCCGCGGAGTCGGCGGTCACGATCATGTGACAGTCTATGCCCGGCACATGTCGAGTGTGACAATCGCCCAGACGCGCCGTCAACGGCCGCGTTTCGGGGCGGCAAGCGCGCGGAGCTCGGCTGTGATCCGCTCCGCGGAATCCGGCATCGCAAGCGACTTCGCGGCTTCCGACATCGCGCGCCGGACCGCCTCGTCCCCCATGATGCGGGCGATCGTTCCGGCCAGTTTCTGACCGGTAAGTTCGCGTTCGAGAATCATGACCGCCGCCCCGGCATCCGCCAGGCTCCGCGCGTTCGCTTCCTGGTGGTTGTGCGTCACGTTGGGCGACGGCACCAGAATCGACGGCACGCCGAGCGCGGTGATTTCGGCGATCATGGAAGCGCCGGCGCGGCTGATGATGAGCGATGACGCCGCGAGCACTTCCGGCATATTGTCGAGATACGGCACGACGCGGAGCCGGCGGGACAATTCCGCCGGCAGCCGGTTCAGCCGCTCCTTCGTCTGTTCGTAATGGACGTCCCCCGTGACGGCGACCAGCCAGACGCCGTCCAGCCGGCCGACGGCGCCGGCGATGTCGGGAATGGCTTCATTGAGCGCCCTGGCCCCGCGGCTGCCGCCGACGACCAGGACGATGCGGCTGCCTTCCGGAATGCCGAGCGAGGCGTACCCCTTCGCCTTGTCCGCGTGGAGCACGTTCGTCGCGCACGGATTGCCCGTATGGACGATCCGACGTCCCCGGCGGAACCGCGCTTTCGATTCCGGGAAGCTGACCGCGATCGCATCCGCATAGCGGCTCAGGAATGCGTTCGCCATGCCCGGGTCGACGTTCTGCTCATGAATGAGCGTCGGAATGCCGAGCCGGGCGGCCGCGTAGACGACCGGTCCGCACACGTAGCCGCCGGTGCCGACGACGACATCGGCCCGAAAACCTTTGAGCATCTCCTTCGATCGGCGGACAGCGCGCAGAAAGCGGATGACCGTGCGCACGTTGTCGAGCGACAGCTTCCGCTTGAACCCGCTGATCTCGATCGTCTCGAACGGAATGCCGAGCTTCGGCACGATCCGGCTTTCCAGCCCGGCGGAAGAACCGATGTAGAGTAGTTCCGTATCCGGATCTTCCCGCTTCAGCTGGCGGCCGATCGATGCGGCCGGGTAAATATGGCCTCCCGTGCCGCCGCCGGTCAGTACAACTCGCATTTAAGCGTTCACCTCGAATATCGGGATATGTTCAGCAGGATGCCGAGCGCCGTCAGCAGCAGCGTCAGCGACGAGCCGCCGTAGCTGACGAGGGGCAGCGTGATGCCCGTGACCGGCAGCAGGCCGATGACGACGCCGATGTTGATGAACACCTGCACGGCGATAATGCCGGTGATGCCGACGGCAAGCAGGCTGCCGAACGTATCCGGCGCGGTGATCGCGGTGCGCAGGCCGCGCCAGATCAGGACGAGAAACAGCAGGATGAGGGCCGTCCCGCCGATGAAGCCCAGTTCTTCCGCCCAGATGGAGAAAATGAAGTCGGTCTGCGGCTCCGGCAGGTAGCTGTATTTCTGGCGGCTCTCGCCGAGCCCGAGCCCGATCAGGCCGCCGGGGCCGATTGCGTACAGCGACTGGATGATCTGATAGCCGGAGCCGAGCGGATCCTGCCACGGGTCGAGAAAACCGGTGATCCGCTTCATCCGATACGGTTCGGCGATGATGAGGCCGACGAGGCCGGCCGCGCCGATCCCGGCCAGCGCGCCGAGATGGAGCAGCCGGGCGCCTGCCGCATAGATGATCAGCATCGTCGCGCCGACCATGACCGCGCCGCTGCCGAGGTCCGGCTGCAGCATGATCAGGCCGAACGCGCAGCCCATGATTGCAAGCGGCGGCAGCAGCCCGCGCGTGAAGCCGGCGATCTCCTGCTGCCGGTCCGAGAGATATTTCGCCATGAAGATGACCATCGCCAACTTCATGAATTCGGACGGCTGAATGCCGAACGAGCCGATGCCGAGCCAGCTCCGCGCGCCGCCGCGCACGACGCCGACGCCGGGAATGAGCACGATGAGGAGCAGCGCGAAACAGGCGATAAGGACCGCGGGCGCGTATTTTCGCAAGACCCGGTAGTCGGTTCCCGCCATGACGATCATCATGCCGATTCCGAGCGCGGCGAACAGCAGCTGCCGCTTCAAATAATAGAAAGCATCGCCGTATTCGCGCAGCGCGAGCACGGCGCTGGAGCTGTACACCATGACCAAACCGGCGGCCAGAATGAGCAGAACGGCCCCGATCATCCACATGTCCGGGGCGGTGCGGGCTTTCGGCATGCTGCGACACCTCTTGCACTGAGAATTGGGGGACAGCCCCCTTCGTTACAAGATATGCGCCGCTTTCTTAAAAATACGCCCCCGCTCTTCATACGACTTGAACATGTCCCAGCTGGCGCAGGCGGGCGACAACAGGACGGCGTCCCCCGGTTCGGCCAGCGCGTCCGCCTCCCGCACCGCCCGCTCGAGCGTCGCTTCCGGGCTCGCTTCGGGCTCGACGACGCGGATATGCCGGATGCCCGCCGCTTCCGCCGCCTCCGCAAGCTTCCGGCGCGTCTCCCCGATGGCGACGAGCGCCTTCACTCTCTCGCGCAGCACCGGCACCAGTTCCGCATAGTCCGAACCGCGGTCCAGTCCGCCGGCCAGCAGCACGACCGGCCCCTTCACCGAGCGGATCGCCATCGTCGTGGCGGTCGGATTCGTATCTTTCGAGCTGTTGTAGAAGCGGATGCCCGCCTTCTCCCGCACGAATTCGAGCCGGTGCTCGACGCCGCGGAAGGCGCGCAGCGGTGCCGCGAGCGCTTCAGCGGGCACGCCGGCGGCCAGCGCCGCCGCCGCCGCCGCGGCCGCATTGGCGGCGTTGTGGCGCCCCGGAATGCCCAGCTCGTCCACGGCGATGATGGCGGTGCTGACGCCGCCGGTCCGCCGGACGATCGTCCGGGATGCGCCGTCGTCTTCCGGCGACGGGGGATAAGGCGGATCGACGAAGACGCCTTCCTCGAGCCGCTGCCGGATGGCAAACGGCACGATCCGCGCCCGGATGCCTTCGGCCAGACGCCGGCATTCCGGGTCGTCCCAATTGACGACCGCAATGTCCTCCTCCGTCTGGTTGGCGAACAGCTTCGCCTTCGAGGCCGTATAATCGTCCATGCCGCCATGGTAGTCGAGATGCGTCTCCGCCACGTTGGTCAGCACGCTGATGCGCGGCCGGAAGGCGGACGTTCCTTTCAGCTGGAAGCTGCTCAGTTCGGCGACGAGCCAGCTGTCGGCCCCCGCTTCCCGCGCCGCGTCGGTGAGCGGCCGGCCGATATTGCCCGCGACGATCGCCTTTCGCCCCGCCGCTTCGAGGAGCCTCCCGATCAGCGTCGTTGTCGTCGTTTTGCCGTTCGATCCCGTAATGCCGATGATCGGCGCGTCGGTCAGCCACCAGGCGACTTCCACTTCCGTGACGATTTCAATGCCCAGCTCAAGCGCTTCGCGCACGGGCGGGGACGAGTAGGGAATGCCCGGATTTTTCACCACCAGGGCGGTGTCCGGCGTCACGAGCCCCTCCGGATGACCGCCGCAGAGAACGGAAATGCCCAAAGCGGTCAGTTCGGCCGCTTCGGGACACTGTTCAGGCGGTTTGACATCGCTCGCGATCGTCTCCGCGCCCAGCGCGTGGAACACTTTGGCGACGCTGACGCCGCTCCGCGCCAGACCGAGCACGACGACCCGGCGGTTCCGGTAAGTCGAGGGATGTTGCATGCTGCCACTCCTTTGGATGTCGAACCGTGACGCCGGACGGCTACACCGCGCCGTCCAGCATCAGGCCGGCGGCGGCGAACAGAAATCCGGCCGCCCAGAACATGGTGACGACCTTCCACTCCGACCAGCCGCCCACTTCAAAATGGTGATGAATCGGACTCATGCGGAAAATCCGTTTGCCGCGCAGTTTGAACGAAGCCACCTGCAGCACGACGGACAGCATTTCAATGACGAAAATGCCGCCGATGACAATGAACAGCAGCTCGGTTTTCGTCAGGATCGCGACGGCCGCGAGTCCTCCGCCGATGCCGAGGGAGCCGGAATCGCCCATGAACACTTTCGCGGGATGGGCGTTGTAGACGAGAAACCCGAGCACCGCGCCGATCATCGCGGCGGAGAAGACGGCCGCTTCCGGCTCGGCGGCCCGGAGCGCCACGATCGCGAACGCGGCGAACGCGATCGCGCTTGTCCCGGACAACAGGCCGTCGACGCCGTCCGTGAAGTTGACGGCGTTGCCGACCGCCATGAACATCAGAATGATGAACGGATAATAGAAGAGGTGCAGATCCAGGCTCAGATCCGTCCCCGGCAGCGCGATCGACGTGTCGTGCCCGGCGCGGTACAGGATGATGCAGATGATGATCCCGAACAGCAGCTGGCCCAGCAGCTTCTGCCGCGCGGTCAGGCCGAGCGAGCGCTTCAGGGCGATCTTGATATAGTCGTCCAGAAAACCGACAAGGCCGAACCCGAGCATTGCAATCAGCAGCACCCAGAATTCCGCCGTATATTCGGCGTATCGAAGAAAAGAAACGGCGGCGGCAAACAAAATGATGATGCCGCCCATCGTCGGCGTGCCCGACTTCTTCAGATGGGTCTGCGGCCCGTCGGACCGCACCTGCTGGCCGAACTTGAGCCGCTTGAGCAGCGGGATGGCCAGCGGCCCCAGGAGCACGGCGAGCAGGAAGGATACGCCGAGCGGGAGCAACAGTACAGGTATATCCAAAAAAGGTCTCCTCCTAACCCCGGACGAGCGCGTGCACGACTTCTTCCATCCGCATGCCGCGCGATCCCTTGACCAGAACGAGATCGTCCGGCGCAAGTTCGGCGAGCAGCCGGCGGACGAGGGCGTCCTTGTCCGCGAAATGGATCGCCCGCTCCGGCCCGAGCCGCTCCGCCGCGCCGCGGACCGTGTGCTTCGACCGTTCGCCCACGGCCAGCACCGCGTGGATCCGATCGGGGTTTGCGGCCGCGCCGGTCTCATAGTGCAGCCGGTTCTCGTCCGGTCCGAGTTCCAGCATGTCGCCGAGGACGAGCCATTTGCGCCGGTAGCCCGTCAGCTCGCCGACGAACGCGATCATCGCCTTCACGGAAGCCGGACTGGCGTTGTAGGTGTCGTTCAGCACGACCGCGCCGTTTGCGGCATGCGTCGTCTCGAGCCGCATGGCCGACAGCTTGACCGCGCCGAGGCCCTGCCGGATGCTTTCCGGATCCAGGCCGAGCAGCGCGCCGACGGCGGCGGCAGCCAGCGCGTTCGCCACGTTGTGGCGCCCCGGGACCGGCACCCGGAACTCGCCAGGCCACTCGGGACCTTCGGGCGGCCGGATCGTGAATGCCGATTCCTTCGCCGTGGCGGCGAGCAGCTTCGCCGACCAGCCGTCCTCCCGGCCGAGCGCGAACGTCTCGAGGCGCCACTTGCCGTATCCCTCCGCCCGCTTCGCGCCTTCCCGGAGGAGCGGCTCGTCTCCGTTAATGAGCAGGACGCCGCCTTCTTTCAGTCCGGCGGCAATTTCGAGCTTCGCCCTCGCGATGCCCTCCCGCGAGCCGAGCTGCAGCAGATGGGCGTCGCCGATATTCGTAATGACGGCGACATCGGGCCGGGCGATGCGGGTGAGCCGCTCGATCTCGCCGAAGCCGCTCATCCCCATCTCGAGCACGGCCGCCTCCGTATTCTCGTCCATTGCGAGAATCGAAAGCGGCAGTCCGATATGATTGTTCAGATTGCCTTCCGTCTTGTGGACGCGCAGCCGCCGGGCAAGGACGGACGCCGTCATGTCCTTCGTCGTCGTCTTGCCGTTGCTGCCGGTAATGCCGATGACCGTTGCGGACAGCTGGCCGCGGTAGGCGGCGGCCAGCCGCTGCAGCGCGGCCAGCGTGTCGTCCACCAGCAGCAGCGGACGGCCGGCCAGCGCTTCCGGCACAGGGCGGCCGGCCTGCCAGAGCGAGGCTGCCGCGCCGCCGGCGAACGCGTCCCCCACATAGTCATGCGCGTCGAACCGTTCACCGCTGAGCGGCACGAACAGCCGTCCCTCCGCGGGGCGCCGGGAATCCGTCGCCACGCCGCAGATCCTGTCATCCGCGCGCCGCGCCGCGGCTTCGTTCATTTCCGCGCCGCACATGGCGGCCAGCTGCGCCGTCGTTCGTCTGATCACGGCCGTCTTCTCCTTATCGCTTCGCCGGCGACGAGCCGGTCGTCGAAATCGATCTTGCGATCCCCGATAATCTGATAGGTCTCATGACCTTTGCCCGCAATCAATACTACATCTCCGGGGCTTGCCATTTCAACCGCTTTTTCAATCGCCGCGCGCCGGTCCGCAATCCGCTCGTAGCGCTCCGCGGACACGCCGTCCTCCCGCAGCCCCGCCTCGATGTCGTCCAGGATCGCCTCGGGATGCTCGGTGCGCGGGTTGTCGGACGTCAGGATGACATGGTCGGCGTAGCGGGCGCCGATGCGTCCCATGATCGGGCGCTTGCCGCGGTCGCGGTCGCCGCCGCAGCCGAAGACGAGAATGAGGCGGCGCTCCGCGATCTCCTTCACCGCCTTGAGCACGTTCTCGAGCCCGTCCGGCGTATGGGCGTAATCGACGATTACCGCGAACGGCTGCCCGGCGTCGACCGCCTCGACCCTGCCCGGCACGCCCTGCACCCGCTCCAGCCCTTCTTTCACGTCCTCGAGCGACACGTCCTCGACGAGCGCCGCGGCAATTGCCGCCAGCGCGTTGTACACGTTGAACTTGCCGACGAGACGCAGCGCGATGTCCGCCTCGCCGCGGAACGTGACCGCCTTGAACGACGTACCCCTGGCCGTAATGCGGATGTCTTCCGCGCGGACGTCGGCCGGACGGTCGATGCCGTAGGTGATCGTCTCCGCCGCCGTCGCCCGCGCGAAGGCGGCGGACGCCGGATCGTCGGCGTTCAGCACGGCGTATGCCCGCTCGTCCGGCTGCGCCGGATAGACATTGCCGAGCCGGGCGAACAGCAGCTCCTTCGCCGCGGCGTATCGCTCCATCGTACCGTGGTAATCAAGATGGTCCTGGGTCAAATTGGTGAAAACCGCCGTGCGGAATTTTGCGCCTTTGACCCGGCCCTGCTCAAGCGCGTGTGACGACACTTCCATCGCGCAGTAGCCCGTGCCCTCGGCCGCCATGCCGGCGAGCAGCCGCTGCAGCTCGAGTGCGTCAGGCGTCGTGCCGGACATCGGAAGGGAGCGGCCGCCGAAGCGCGCTTCGATCGTGCCGATGACGCCGCATGTTCTTCCCGCTTCCTGCAGAATGCTCTCGATGAGATGTGTCGTCGTCGTCTTGCCGTTCGTGCCGGTGACGCCGATCAGCTTCACCCGCGCGCTCGGGGAACCGTAGAACCGGTCGGACATGACCGCCATCGCCAGCCGGCTGTCCTTCACCACAATCTGCGGCACGTCCAGAGGCAGCCGGCGCTCGACGACGAGCGCCGCGGCGCCGCGCTCCACGGCTGCCGCCGCATAATCGTGGCCGTCCACCGTATGGCCGGGCAGGCAGAAGAACAGATCGCCCGGCTTCACCTTGCGGGAATCGGTGCACAGCCCTCCGGGGCGAAGATCGCCGCCTTCCAGTTTTGCCGTGACGAGCAGCCCCGTAAGTTCGCTGAGCAGCATGCGCCGTACCTCCTTGCAAGCAGCCTGATATTTTCCATTATAGACGGGCCTGGCCGAATCTAGGCGTCGTCCTTGCCCAGGTAGATGCGGATCGTCGATCCCCGCTCCACCCGTTCGCCCGCCGCCGGCGCCTGCCGGATAACCACAGAGCCGGAACCGGAGGCGGCCAGGTTGAAGTTCATGTTCAGATCTTCATACAGATCGGACACCGTCTTGCCGACCAGATTCGGTACGGTGACGATCGGCGTGTCGCCGTAGTTCAATTTCTTTTCCAATTGCTCTTTGCGCGGCTTCACACCCAGCTCCGGCAGCGCATCGGCGAGAATGTTCCGCACGATCGGCGCGGAGACGAGGCCGCCGAACTGGATGCCGCGCGGGTTGTCGACGGCGACATACACGACGATCTGCGGATCGTCCGCCGGCGCGAAGCCGATGAACGAGACGATATGCTCGGTCGGCGAATACCGGCCGTTCACCACTTTCTGCGCCGTGCCCGTCTTGCCGCCGACCCGGTAGCCGTCGATGAAGGCGTTGCGGCCCGTCCCCCGCGCCACCACGCTTTCGAGCGCTTCCCGGATTTTGTCCGACGTCTCCGGCGAGATGACCCGCCGCACCGCCTCCGGCTCGAATTGCTGCACGATTTCACCGGTATCGGGGTGGATGAGCGCCTTCGCGACATGCGGCCGGTACAGCGTGCCGCCGTTGATCGCCGCCGAGATCGCCGCGACCTGCTGGATCGGCGTCACCGACACCCCCTGTCCGAACGACGTCGTCGCCAGCTCGACCGGACCGACGCGTTCCGGCTTGAACAGGATGCCGTTCTCTTCGCCCCTCAGATCGATGCCGGTTTTCGTGCCGAAGCCGAAGTTGCGGATGTATTGGAACAGCACATCTTTGCCCAGCCGCTGTCCGAGCGTCACAAAGCCGGGGTTGCACGAATTTTCCACCACTTCGAGGAACGTCTGGCTGCCGTGGCCGCCTTTTTTCCAGCAGCGGAGCCGCGCGCCGCCGACCTCGATCGCGCCCGGGTCGTGGAACCGCTCGCCCAGCAGATCGACCTTCCCTTCCTCGAGCGCCGCGGCCAGCGTGATGATCTTGAACGTGGAGCCGGGCTCGTAGGTCATCCAGATCGGCAGGTTCCGGTTATACACTTCGGACGGCACTTCCCGGTATCGGTCCGGCTCGTACGTCGGCCGGCTCGCCATGCCGAGAATTTCGCCCGTGTTCGGATTCATCGCGATCGCAAGCGCGGCGTTCGGCTGGAGCCGGACCATCGCGTCGTCCAGTTCGCGCTCGATGATCGTCTGGATCATGTAGTCGATGGTAAGCTGCAGATGGAGTCCGTCCTTCGGCTCGCTGTACGTATCGGAAGACCCCGGCATTCGGCGGCCTCCCGCATCCGACAGGAAGGATACGCTGCCGGAAATGCCGCTCAGCATTTTGTCATACGACAGTTCGACGCCGGTCAAACCCTGGTTGTCGATGCCGGTGAAGCCGAGCACATGCGCCGCAAGACTGCCGTATGGATAATACCGCTTGTTATCCTCGGCGACAACGATGCCCGGCAGGTTCATGTCGCGGATTTCCGCCGCCTTCTCCGCCGAAATTTTCCGTCCTCCCGGCTGGATGCGGACGATCAGCTCGCGCTTCGTCACGAGCCGGTAGACGTCTTCCTTCTTCATGTCCAGGGCGAGCGCCAGCCGTTCGGCCGTCTCACCGGGATTTTCGATCTGCGCCGGAATGGCCATGACCGTCGGCGAACTGATGTTGTAGGCGAGCCGGACGCCGTTTCGGTCCAATATCTCGCCGCGCTTTGCCGTGACGGGAATGTTCCGCCGCCAAGATTCTTCCGCGCGGGCGGCCAGTTCCCCGCCTTCCCAAAGCTGTACGTATCCGAGCCGGATGATGAGCGCCAGGAACAGGGCGATTCCGCCGAGCAGAATCTGGAACAGCCGCCGCCTGACCGTGAGGCCCGATATCCGGTTGCGCATGCCGATCTCCTCCGAACGGGCGGAATTCGAAGCGTGGGACCGCTTCTCTCACAGCCTATTCGGACGAGTCCGCGAGTAGAACAGGCCTCATCCCCCTCCGCCGTCGCCGGAATCCTCCGTTTCGCCTTGCCGCTCGCCGTCCGCTTCGGACGATGCGCCTTCCTCTCCGGACGATCCATCTTCCTCCGCTTCGCCTCCGTCCGAGGCGGCGCCGTCGGGAAGCACGGCCGGCGTTCCCGGCGGCTCGAGCTTCAGGCTCAGCACCCGTCCGCCGGCTTCTTCCGACAGCGACTGCGCGGTAACGAAACCTTCGCCTTCGATGCGGCAGCTCAGCTCGAGCAGCGAACAGATCTCGAGCGCGTCGCGGAGCGGCAGCCCGGTCAGGTCGGGCACCTGCAGCTTGCTCCGCTCCTCCGTGATGAGATAGATCCGCTGCGACAGCGACATGTTCGTGCCCGGCTGCGGAATTTGCTGGAGCACCGTCGTGCCCTCGCCCACCACTTCGAGATTGAGCGAGCGCGCCCGCAGCTCCTCGCGGGCTTGCGATACGGCGAGCTCTGTCACGTCGGGCACCGCAATCACCTTCTCATTGCGCGTGCCCGTGTTCAGCGCCTTCACCGCGTTCGACGGACCGATGCCCAGATGGCGCAGGCTTTGCAGCGTAATTTCCTTGAACACCGGGGCCGCCACCGAACCGCCGCCCGCATACGGGTCGTTCGGTTCGTCGACGATGACGTAGACGACGATCTTCGGGTCTTCGACCGGCGCATACCCGATGAAGGAGACGATGTACTTGCCTTCTTCGTATTGCCCGTTCACGACTTTCTGCGCCGTGCCGGTCTTGCCCGCGACGCGGTAGCCTTCAATGAACGCGTTCTGCCCCGTTCCGTCGGCGACGACCTGTTCGAGATATTCACCGACTTTTCGCGCCGTCTCTTCGGAGATGACCCGGCGCACCGCCTTCGGTTCGACGCGCTGCACCTTGCCGTCCGACGGATCCTCGATCTTCTCCACGAGCTGCGGCTGCATCAGCACGCCGCCGTTCGCGATGGCCGCAACCGCCGCCACCTGCTGGATCGGCGTCACCTGCACCCGTCCCTGGCCGAAGGTGAGCGTCGCCCATTCCGTTGCGTAGCGCGGCGCAACCATGCCGGACAGTTCGCCCTTGAGCGGAATGCCCGTCGGCTGGCCGAAGCCGAACGCGTCGATGTACCGTTTCAGCGTGGAGGTTTCCATTTTCTCGTAGCCGAGTTTGACGAACGCGACGTTGCTGGACTTTTTGAGCCCCTCCAGCATCGTGATCTCGCCCCAGCCCTCGCGCTTGTGGTCGCGGATCGTCTGGTCGGCGACCCGGATGCTGCCGGACATGTAGGTTTCGTTCGGATCGAATACGCCTTCCTCGACCGCCGCAGCCAGCGTCACGATCTTGAACGTCGAGCCCGGTTCGTACAATCCCTTGATCGCGTAGTCGAAATCGGCGCCCGGTTTCGTCTCCCAATACTCGTTCGGATTGTAGGACGGCAGCGACGCCATGCCGAGAATTTTCATCGTTTTCGGATCGGCCGCGATCGCTGTGATGCTCTTCGGTTGATACTTGTCGTAGGTATCCTTGATCGCTTTCTCCAGGTAATACTGGATGTCCGCATCAATCGTCAGCTGCACGTTCTTGCCGTGCACGACCGGATCGATTTCAACATGCCCGTTCTGAATCTGCACGCGGTTGCCGTCGCGCTCGTACTTGATGCGGCCGTCCTTGCCGCGCAGCAGCTCGTCCAGCGACAGCTCGATGCCGTTCATCGCTTCGCCGGCCTTGTTCACATAGCCGATCACATGCGCGGCCAGCGAATTTTTCGGATAGAAGCGTTTCTGCTCTTCGAGCAGGTAGATGCCGACTTCTTTCTCCCCGATCCTGTTCCTCAGCTCTTCGCGGTAAGCCGAGATCTGGTCGGCCAGTTCCTTGTCGATCTTCCAGCCTTCATTGCGCACTTCGCGCTGGCGGAAGAACTTGCCTTCCGCGTTGCGCTTCGTCGCAATTTCGTACAGTTCGTCCCTCGGCTTGCCGAGCAGCTCATGCAGCTTGTCCACGACTTCGTCGACAATGCCGAGCTTGTTCAGCACCTCCGGGCTGACCGCCACGGTATAGCCGGCGACATCCATGGCGAGCACATTGCCGTCCCGGTCGGTAATCTTGCCGCGCACCGCCGGGATCTTCTCGGATGCCGACCACGTCTCCTTCGCTTTTGCAAGCCAGAACTCGGCATGTACGACCTGGACGACATAGATGCGGATGACGAGAACGACAAACAGGAGGGTCATAACCCCCCCGATCGCCAGGGATCTCAGCTTGATGCGCCTGATCACGTGATCACCCTAATCTTTCATCGCCGTGCGCGCCGATTCGCCGCTGACTTGCAACGAAATGACGTCATCGAACTCCGGATAGACCATGCCGAGCTCGAGCGCTTTCTCCGTAATCTCGTTCGGGTCGCTGAGCGTCTCCACTTTCCGCTCCAGTTCTTTGATCTGCACATTCAATTGCTCGTAACGCTGCGTCAGTTCGCGGATTTCAAGATTCATGCGATAAATTTCCGCATATCGAAAAATGATGACGCTGGCCGTAATGACGCAGACGACAACGGTGAACAGATACAGCAGCTTCTCCTGGACGGGCAGCGGCTTGCGCCGGATGACCGTCTTCCGCCTTTCCTGGGCGGAAGCGTTATGTTCCGGCCGCTTGTTCGGCTTCATGGCCAGGTTGCCGTGCATGTAGGCCATTGTCAATCCCCCTTGCTTGTTCAGATCGCAATTCACGTATTTCACGGTCCGGGCGGCAGCTTCTCCGCGATCCGCAGCTTCGCCGAACGCGCCCGCGGATTCGCCGCGATTTCTTCCGCTCCGGGTTCGATCGGTTTCCGGTTGACCAGCCGCAGGGTGCTGCTCGCGCCGCAGACGCACATCGGAAAATCCGGCGGGCAGGTGCAGGACTGGACATATTTCGCAAAAATCTGCTTGCAGATTCGGTCTTCCAGCGAGTGAAACGTGATGACCGCGACCCGTCCGCCTGGTTTCAGGCAGGCGACCGCCTGATGAAGCGCGTCTTCCTCTGCGCCCAGCTCGTCGTTCACCGCGATCCGGAGCGCCTGGAATGAACGCCGCGCCGGATGGCCGCCCGTCCGCCGCGCCGCCGCGGGGATCGCCTCCTTCACAAGCTCGGCCAGTTCGCCGGTCGTGGCGATCGGGCGCCGCTTGCGGGCTTCGACGATCGCCTTCGCGATTCTCCGGGCGAACCGCTCCTCGCCGTAGCGGTCGAGGATGTCCGCGATTTCCCGCTCGTCCCATCCGTTGACGATGTCCGCCGCCGTCAGGCCGGACGCGCGATCCATCCGCATGTCGAGCGGCGCGTCGTGCCGGTAGCCGAACCCCCGCTCGGCTTCATCCAGCTGCGGGCTGGAGACGCCGAGGTCGAACAGGATGCCGTCCACCTGCGGCACGCCTTCGTGTGTCGGGACACCGGTTTCCAGGAGCTTTTCCTCGAGGTGGCGGAAATTGCTCCGGATCAGCGTGACGCGGTCCATGTATGGCGCGAGCCGCCCGCGTGCATGTTCGATCGCCGACTCATCCTGGTCGAAGGCGATCAGGCGGCCTCCTTCGCCGAGCCGCGAAGCGATCAACTCGCTGTGGCCGGCTCCGCCGAGCGTGCAATCGACGTATATGCCGTCCGGCTTCACCTTGAGGCCGTTCACGGCTTCTTCAAGCAGCACCGTCACATGATGAAACAAAGGTCTTTCCTCCCGGGGCATGTTCGTCCGAGTCCGGCCGGCTACAGATTGAAGTCGAAGTCGACCAGCTTCTCGGCGATTTCGTTGAACGCCTCTTCAGACTGCCGATAGTAGCCTTCCCATGCCGCCTTGCTCCAGATTTCCACGCGGTTGGATACGCCGATCACGACGCATTCCTTCTCGAGCTTGGCGTAGTCGATCAGATGATTCGGCAGATTTACCCTGCCCTGTCTGTCCAGCTCGCATTCGACCGCCCCGGAGAAAAAGAACCGGGCGAACGCGCGGGCATCCGACTTCATGAGCGGCAGCGACTTGAGCTTCTGCTCGAGCACGCTCCACTCGGCGGACGGATAGACGAACAGGCAGTTGTCGAGGCCGCGGGTGACGATGAATTTCACGCCGAGATGTTCGCGGAACTTGGAAGGAATCGTGAGACGGCCCTTGTCGTCTATGGAATGTTGGTATTCACCCATGAACATTCGGCCGCTCCACTCCTTCCCCCAAGTCTCCCACTATGCCCCACTTTCCACCACTTAGCATGTTCTATTCGCCACCTGACAGCAGATTCCTGCTGCCGTTAGCCATTTTCGAAATTAATATTTTATGAGGTTAAGAAAACCGGGGCGGCCGGTGCCGTCTTTCAGGGAAACTGCGGTTGCTCCGGGCTGGGACGCGGCGGTTCATCTCCGGATTTTCTGCGATTTTGACTGATTTCAGAAATATAAGCGAAATGTTTTCGTCTGTTTTGTCCATTTCGGCTGAAATCCGGCCGTCCTGCTCCACACCGCGGGACCGCGTTCCGACCAAGCAAAAAACGGCCGGGAACCATGTCCCGACCGATCGCGCTGTGCAGGATTTTCAATGCTCCTGCCAGCTTTCCAGATACCGTTTCTGATCGTCGCTGAGCCGGTCGATCGCCGCGCCCAGCGATTCGAGTTTCAGCCTTGCCACCTGCTCGTCGATTTCGTACGGCACGTTCACGACGCGGCGGCCGATCGACTCGTGCGCCTCGTTCACATACTTCAGCGCCATCGCCTGCAGGGCGAACGTCATGTCCATGATCTCGGCCGGATGGCCGTCGCCCGCCGCCAGGTTGACGAGCCGTCCTTCCGCCAGCAGGTACAGCCGGCGGCCGTCCTTGAGCCGGAATTCCTCGATATTCTTGCGCACCGTGCGCTTGCTCACGGACAGCGCCTCAAGATCCGGCTTGTTCACTTCGACATCGAAATGACCGGCGTTCGCAAGCAGAGCGCCGTCTTTCATCACGGCGTAGTGCTCGCCGCGGATGACGTCGCGGTTCCCCGTCACGGTAATGAAAATATCGCCGATTTTCGCCGCCTCCAGCATCGGCATTACGGCGAAACCGTCCATATAGGCTTCGACCGCGCGAATGGCGTCGACCTCGGTGACGACGACATTTGCGCCGAGCCCTTTCGCCCGCATCGCGACGCCTTTGCCGCACCAGCCGTATCCGGATACGACGACCGTCTTGCCCGCAACGACGAGGTTCGTCGTCCGGTTGATGCCGTCGAACACGGACTGACCCGTGCCGTACCGGTTGTCGAACAGATATTTGCAATAGGCGTCGTTGACGGCCACCATCGGGAACCGGAGGGCGCCGTCCCGCTCCATCGCCTTCAGGCGCAGGATGCCCGTCGTCGTCTCCTCCGCGCCGCCGCGCACGTTCGCAAGCAGATCCTGCCGCTCGGCGTGCAGGATGGCGACGAGATCGCCGCCGTCGTCGATGATGAGGTCCGGCTTCGTCTCAAGCGTCTTGACGAGCAGCTCTTTATACTCTTCCGGCCCCGGGTTGTATTTCGCAAAAACCGCAATGCCGTCTTCCACCAGCGCGGCGCAGACATCATCCTGCGTCGACAGCGGGTTGCTGCCCGTGATCGCCACTTCCGCGCCGCCGGCGGCAATCACTTTCGCGAGATAGGCCGTCTTCGCCTCCAGGTGGAGCGAGATCGCGACCTTGAGTCCGGCGAACGGCTTCTCCCGCTCGAACCGCTCCCGGATGCGGTTCAGCACCGGCATATGCGCCGCCGCCCAGTCGATCTTCAGATGTCCTTCCGGCGCAAGCCGGATATCGGTAATGACGCTTCTCTCCACAACGCCCAACGGGGCAACCTCCTTCACGGAGCCGATTCATGCCGGCCCCTTGTTGTTATGGCTCACAAATCAATGCGATAATGGCCCCCGAGCGGATGAAACGGCACCGCACGCAGCGCTTCCAGCCAGCCGCCGCCCCAGGCGTTCCACATCGCCGCCATATTGAGCACCCGCTCCTGCTGCCGGCCGCCCGGCGCCAGCCAATCGCCGATGCGGTCGAACCGCCGGATGTCGGCTTCGTACCGCCGGTTGCGCGATTCCAGCGCCTTCTGCTCGAGCCAGCGGATCTGTTCGCGGATTTTCTCCTTGTTCTTCTGCCCGAGCGGACCGAGGCCGCTGTCAGCGGCGGCAAGTTCCGCGATCAGCGGGTCGTACAGGGCGTCAAACCGCCGCGCCGCCTCCGCGAACAGCCGCTCCACCGGCAGGCTGTCGTGCGCCGCGAGCCAGGCCCGCTTCCGTTCCTCCAGCCGCTCGCTTACATCGTCCATCGTCAGCCCGAACATCTCCATCCGCTTGCGGATCGCGCCGTCCGTCACCGTGAACGACATCCGCGGGACGATAATCGGCATCTCCATCCCGAATGCGCGGAACGCATCGCCGACCTGCGCCCAATACGCGATCTCGCCCTGTCCGAGCACCGTCGCCAGCACCGGCAGCACGTAATCCTGCATAAGCGGCCGCGTCAGCACGTTGTTGCTGAACAGATACGGTGCTTCCAGCGCGAGCCTCTCCAGCTCGCCGCGGCCAAGCGCAAAGGTGCGCCGCTTGTCGATGAAGTTCCCGCCGTCCCGGTAAAGCATGACCCGCTCGCCCGCCGGGGCGCCCGGTCCGATGCCGCCGAACCGCTCGTCGCGGAACAGGAACAGGTTCGCGCCGCCCGGCTGCAGCTCCGCCTGCACGGCATAGCCGAGCCGCTTGAGCTTCTCCTCCGCAGAGGCGAACGCCGATGCGAGCCCGTCGTTCTCGGCGACCATCCGCCGGAACATCGGCGCCTCGACGGCCCGGATCGCCGGATCGTCCGCATCCATCAGAATGAGACCGTCTTCGGCGAACAGGTCCGCCATCAGCGCGCCGAACCAGTCGGACAGCGTCTCCGCTCGCGCGGCCGACGCTTCGATCCGGTCGAGAAGCGCGGGCTTGAACTCGGAATCGGGAAGCGACGCGGCCAGCGACCGGATCGCGCCCTCGATCCGCTCGCGGCCGAGCTTCGTCCGGCTGACCGAAGTCCGCGGGTGTTCTTCCCGTTCAACCGCAATCCGCACAAGTCCCGTCTCGTGCGATACGATGTAGGCGTGATTCGCCTCCTGCCAGTCGTGGTCCTCGCCGGCAATCCAGAACACGGGCACCACCGGGCGTCCCGTCTTCTCTTCCGCCCATCGCGCCGCATGAATGATGAACAGCGCCTTGTAAATGACCAGGACAGGCCCCGTGAACAGCCCGGCCTGCTGACCGCCGACGACGGCCAGCGCCCCGGCCGCCAGCCGGTCGATGTTCGCCAGCGCCCTGCCTGAAGCGCCGATGCGCCTGTTGTATGCCGCAAGCGCCTCCGCGACCCGCGTCGCGTCGGCGCGGTCGTGACGATGCCTCTCGAGCCGCTCCGCCCTCCGGCGCCAAGCCTCCGGATCGCCGGCATGACCGCCGAACAAGGCGGCGAGCTCCGGATCAGTTCCCCGAACATAGGCTTCGCTGACGGGCGAACTGATCGAATTCGTCAAACAGTGAACGTGCATGGATGCGTCCGTTCCTCCTCGCGCTCACTCCGCTTGTGAATGTTTACATCTGATTGTACCAACGCGCGCAACAACCGTCAAAATTATAACCCATCCACACTGTATCAGGAAAACGGCTGTCCGGGAAGACGGGGCCGCATCAAAAAAACCTCCGTTTATCCGGAGGCTTCATACTTGAACAATCGATCGAATGAGACCGACAATCAGAAAGATGATATACAGGACGGCCAGGACGAAGAAGCCGACCCGCCAGACGACCCGGACGATGCGGACAGGATCAAACCTGCCCTTGGTCCGGTGCTGCAGGTTGCCGAGCAGTCCGGCGCCGATCAGCATGACCAGCAGAATGCCGTAAAATCCGAACGAACCGCCGAACAGTTGATTGAACAGCCCGGAGACGCTGCCGATCAGAAATACCATCGTCACGTCAATGGCAAGCTGAATCGACTGCTTCCGGTCCCTTGAATAAAGGTACGTGCCGATATAGACGGCAGCGAACGGAATAAACGGTAGAACGGACAAATAGCCGTAAGCCTGCTTCACGACTTCCCATAATGCTCCCATGGCTCCAAGCCTCCCCCCGGCTCATTCGGACCGATCGCACCGACCAGGGCTGCCACCGCCTCATTGAGCGGCGCAGCGATGCCGGCTTTTCGGGCCAGCCGGGCGACCCCGCCGTTGATTGCGTCAATTTCCGTCGGCCTGCCCGCCTCGACGTCCACAAGCATGGAAGACCGGTTGTCCGCCGTCCGCCGGATGACGTCGAGCAGCCTGTCCCATTCTCCGCCGTCCGTCCGCATGCCGGCTGCCTTGAGCACCGCGAGCGTCTCGTGAAAGAGCGCCCTCATGAGCCTGCGCCGGACGGGATCCCCGGGCAGCTCTCCGTTCTTCACGCGGAAGAGCGCGGTGAGCGGATTGACGACCGCATTCACGAGCAGTTTGCCGTACACATGATCCATGATGTTGTTCGACAAGACCGCCGCAATTCCTGCCGCGGAGAGCGTGTCAACCAACAAAATTTGGCGTTTTCTGCCGATCGCGGGATGCATGCCGATCACGGTCCGGCCTTCTCCGGTCAGGCGGACGGCAGCCGGCCCTTCGCGCAGCGCGCCTTCCGTCGTGACGGCATGAAGGAGCGGCATCTCCGGCATGCGGGATGCGAGATATTCCATATGTCCGATGCCGTTGGCCAGGCAGATGACCGGCGCACGTTCCACGCCGGCGAGCGTCCGCAAGAAGCGGACGGCGGATTCCCCGGTAAGCTGGTGCGATTTCATCGCCGCGATGATCCACCGCTCCCGGCCGGCGTCCGCCGCAGCCGCCTCCGCCGCGGCTTCCGGTTCGGCCGGACGCGCATCCGGCGCCGCGCGCACCATCCCGTCGCCAACGGCCAGCGTTGCGCCTCCCTCGCGGATCAGCGCGGCCTGCTCCCGCGTCCGCGTCCACAGCCGCGTCCCGACGCCGGCGGCGGCCAGCCGCACCGCCCAGGCCAGACCGATGGCGCCGCCGCCCGCGATCTCGACCAGCATGCCAATCCCTCCCATCGTTTTCGGGATCATTGTATCATCCTCCCGAAAACGATAAAAGGCATGTCCCGGCCCGGTCGCCGTCATGCCTCGGGATGCGCCCGCGGGCGCCTGCTTATTCGATGCGCTCGAGATTGCCGTTCGCGTCCATCTTGAACCTTGGCTTCCCTTCTTCCCCTTCCTCCAGCACCGCCAGCCGCCGCGCCCGGTCCATGATCTGGATCAGCGTCCTGTAGTCGTCGTTTACGGCGCGGTATTCGCTCTTGGTATTCGTGATGTCGCGGATCAGCTGTTCGTTTTTGGCGCGGAGTTCCTGAATTTCCTCATCCCGCTCCTTCAACTCTTTCTCGAGCGACTTGATCTGGCGCACCGCGTCCTGATAGGCGTTGCGCCAGCCCCGCAAATGCCGGATGATCGCATCGAATGACAGCGGTTCCTCGACGCCCGCCGCGATCCGCCCGGCCTGTTCGCTCTGGTCGCCCTGAGGCGGCAGCTGCTGCCCGGAGCCGGCCTTCTTCATCTGGTTCCGCTTCTGCCGCTGCTGCTTGGCGAGCTGAATCGCTTCCTCATAGCGTTTGCGCACGCAGCTGTTCCAGCGGAACCCGCAAGCCGCGCTCGTCCTCCCGATCCGCTCCCCCACTTCCTCAAATGCCGCAAGCTGCGTGCTTCCTTCCCGAATATGGCGAAGCGTCACTTCGGCCAAAATGAGATCGTCCTCCGGTGTCCATGCGTCTTGTCTGACTGCCGCCATAAACCCACAACCTCCCAACAAAATAAGTCGCTTGTTTTATCTCTATGCCCTTGGTAGAGTTCATAGAATCTATCGCATACTCAAATGTATTGCCATTATCCCCGGGGCGCATACATGAAGCCGCGTTCCGAAGGGCATGCTAACGGGGACCGGCGCGTGGCGGACGAAAAGTTCGCCGAATCGTCAAGGTTCCCGGTTTACTCCGGCGGCAAGCGGCGCTATAATGGACGATAGGTTATGGGATCCGTGGCAACGAGAGGGGGATATTGATATGGCACGCATGTTCCGGGTGCTCGGCGTGTTGACGCTTGCGATCGGGCTGATGGCTTTCGCGGGCGGCTTGATCGAGATGGCGCTGCTCTTCTTCTTCCAGACCGCGTTCTTCATCCTGCTGGGTTACCTGAATCTGTCGGAACGCAGCTACATATTGACGTTCTGGGGATATATGATCGTCGCCTTCCTCGGATTCACGTACTATTCCGTCTTCGTGATGGAAATGCCGTACTGATCCGGCGGCGAACGAAGAACAGCCTCGCAATGCGTGCGGGGCTGTTTTTCGTTTCTTACGGCCGCTCGAGCACGACCACCTTGAACAATTCGCTCATCCCGTCGCTGAGCAAGAGCTGGCGCACCGCCCGGTTGCGGCGCGCTTCCGGGGAGAACGGATCCGTCCCGGCGTGCTCCCGGAGCAGCTCCAGCACGCCGCCCTCGAGCAGAAACCGCATCTGCGTGCCGTACCAGGCGGTCCGCCATCCGCATTGTTCGGCCGTTCGCATCACCGCGGTGAAATTGACGTGCGCGGTAATATCCTGGTCCCCGGGATACAGGTAGGGGTTGTCGTGCACGACATGCCGCCGGTAGCAGCGCATCGTGCCCTTCATGCGGTGCGGAGCGAGCAGCTCTTCCTGCACGTCGCCGTAATCGATCAGCACGATCCGGCCTGCCCGCACGATGCCGAGCATCTGCTCCAGCCAGGCGAGCGCATCCGTCCCCCACTCGGCCTCCTGCCCTTCGAGCGGCATCAGCCCTTCCGCTTCCAGCCTGTTCAGCGACGCCTGGTCCAGCGGCATCAGCGCGTCGCGCAGCCGCCCTTCCCGCTCGTCGTACGCCGCCCCGATCTCCCAGAGCATACCGCCTTCCCGCTTGATGCGCCGGAACGGGAACGCGTCGAGCAGCTCGTTCGCGAGGATGAGCGGCCTCTCCGCTTCAGCCAGGCGCGCCTCCGCCTCGTCCGGCGCAAGCGCTTCGACCGATGCGGCGAATCCGGCCTCCGCGGCGCCGCGGCGGGCCGCCTCCCGATGGCCGGCGTGGCTGTCCGCCATCACGTACCGGACGGAAGCCGCCCGGTCCGGCTCGATATTCCGCCATTCCTCAAGCAGCCGGATGCCGAGGCGCCCGGTTCCGGCTCCCCATTCGAAGACGACCGGCGGCCGGCCGCTTCCCGCAAACGTCCCGCTCGCGAAGCGCGCCAGGACGGCGGACATAATGCCGCCGATGTCGGCGCTCGTGTAGAAATCGCCCTCACGGCCGACCCGGTTCGGGCCGGCGGCGTAATAGCCGTGCTTCTCGTCATACAGACAGACGGCCATGTAGTCGCGGAACGGAATGGCCGGCAGGCTGCGGCGCTTCCCGTCCGCATCCGTGACATATCCCGTCCGCCCGTCTTCCCGGATGCGCCGGATCAGAAGTCCGGTCAGTTCCGTCATTTGCGTTTCATCCCGTTCCGTCATGGTTCGCATCCTTTCCCGGACGGCGTCCTCCTTCCCGGAAAAACCGGATGAAGGACAAAACCGCACCTTCCGATTATAATGGGAACAAGTCCGGCATACGTATGGTGTTATCCGGCTGCGAGAGGAGGACCAGCGCTTGCATCGTCCGCGCAGAAATCGGCTCGCCGCCTTGCTGGCAGCCGTTATGATCATCTGGGCAGCGGCTCCCGGGCCGGCGCTCGCCGAGGACGAAAGTGCCATGAGCGATGAGGAAGTCCGCGAGCTGCTCGAGAAAAGCCTGAACATCGCCGAGCTCGACAAGGAGATCGAGCGGATCGCCGGCCAGCGCAAGGAGACGGCCGGGAAGATCCAGGCGCTGAACGACAGCATCGCCGGACTGGAGGCCGAACTCGACCTGCGCCGGGAACGCGTCGGCGACGTGCTGAGGTCCTGGTACATGGGCGAGCGGGATGTGCTGATTCAGGCCATCTTCTCGTCTGACAGCCTGTCGGATCTGCTCGCCATGCTCGATTATCTCGACGAAATGTTGTCCCATGACAAGTTTACGCTCGAAACCTATCGCAAGCAACGGGAAGACTGGCTGGATGAGCGCGAGCGGCTGATCGCGGAGGAGAAGCGGCTGGAAGAGATCGAGCGGGATCTGCGCCTGCAGCGCGAACGGGTGATCCGCCTCCGTGCCGAAGTGGACGGCATCATCAATTCCAGCGGGGACAGCGAACGGCTCCGGCTGCTCATCGCCGAATGGCTCGCCTACTGGGAGAATACCGGCCTGCCCGAAGTCGAGCGCCATTTCCGGGCGTTGGCGGACGCGATGGAGAGCCTTCCCGGATGGCTCGCCGAGCGGAAAGACCTTGTGAAACAGTCGGGCTTCACCTACACCGTGCGTCTGCCGGAAGACGACCTGAACGCGTTCCTCCGGGAACAGAATCCGCTGTTTGAATCTTTCGCCTTCCGTTTCGAAGACGGCGTTGTGTCGGCATACGGCCGGCGCGAAAATCTCGAAGTGGAAATCGCCGGCAGCTACACCATCGAAGACGAACCCGAGCATGTCGTCCGGTTCCATACCGAGAAGATCGTATTCAACGGCTTCGCCCTGCCCGACACGACGATCCGCGAACTGGAGCGGCGGTTCGACCTCGGCTTCTATCCGCAGCTGCTCGTGCCGCTGGTCCGAGCCACCGCCGTCGACGCCGACGACGGCGTGCTCACCGTCGAGCTGCGCATCGGGCTCCGCCGCCGGCAGAGCGGCGATGCGGAATGACAACCCGCCGGCCGGGCGGCATGCAGCCGCCGCGCATCCGTGCCCCGCTGCAGGGCGGTCAGCCCGCGGCGGGGCGCGTCATTCTCCGCGGCGGGGATCACAGACGCTCGGCCGCGAGCTGCGCCAGCTTCGAGCGCTCCCCTTTCTCCAGCGTCACATGGCCGCTGATGGACTCCGATTTGAACTTTTCCACGATCAGCGTCAGCCCGTTGCTTACCGAATCGAGGTACGGATGGTCGATCTGTTCCGGATCGCCGATCAGCACGATCTTGCTCCCTTCGCCGACGCGGGTGACGATCGTTTTCACCTCGTGCCGGGACAGGTTCTGCGCCTCGTCGATGATGATGTACTGCCCCGGAATCGACCTGCCGCGGATGTAGGTCAGCGCCTCGACCTGTATGCTCCCCAGCCCCATCAGGATTTTGTCAAGATCGCCCGACTTTTTCGCATCGAACAGATACTCGAGATTGTCATAGATCGGCTGCATCCACGGACGAAGCTTTTCGTCCTTCTCTCCCGGCAGATAGCCGATGTCCTTCCCCATCGGCACGATCGGGCGTGCGATCAGCAGCTTCTTGTACCGCCGCTCGTCCTCGACCTTGTGCAGCGCCGCGGCCAGCGCCAGCAGCGTCTTGCCCGTGCCGGCCCGGCCGGTCAGCGTGACGAGCGGAATGTCGTCGCTGAGCAGAAGTTCCAGCGCCATCCGCTGCTGCGCGTTGCGGGCGGTGATGCCCCAGACCGGATCGCCGGCGAGCCGCAGCGGCTCAAGCCGCGTCCCGTCGGTCGACACCTTGACGAGCGCCGATTTCGACGTGCCCGTCTCGTCTCGCAGAATGACGAATTCATTCGGATAGACGGTCTTCCCGAGCTCGGATACGGCAAGCGAGCGGTCCGTGTAGAACGCGTCGATGACCCCCGGATGGACATACACCTGCGAATACCCGGTATAGAACGCGTCGGGCGACACGGTCCGGTCCGACAGGTAATCCTGCGCCGGCAGGCCGAGCACATCCGCTTTCACCCGGACAAGCACGTCCTTGCTGACGACGATGACCGGACGGGGAGAATCGCTCTCCTGTTCCTCCAGATGATAATTCAGCGCCACGGCGAGCATCCGGTTGTCGCTGGTCATCTCGCCGAACCGGGCTTTCAGCCGGATGAAGCTGCGGTGATTGAGTTCGACCTTGAGCACGCCGCCCTGATCGAGCGGAATGCCTTCATGCAGCCGTCCCCGTTCCCTGAGTCCGTCGAGCATGCGCGAGACTTGCCGGGCATTGCGGCCGATTTCGTCCTGCAGCCGTTTCTTCGCGTCGATCTCTTCCAGCACGACGGCGGGAATGACGACCACATTGTCCTCGAATTTCAGCGGTGCCTGCGGATCATGGAGCAGCACATTGGTGTCGAGCACGTAGATTTTCTTCATCGCGGATACCTCCCGGCGTCGGTATGGCAGCGTGAAAATACATATCAGCGGAACATCGGGGCAACGCTAAGGACAGATCGCGAAGGACAGATATCGAACGAAAAGCGATGAAAGGATGCGGAGCGATGACGAAACGGTTCGCCTGGTGTCTGGTCGTCAGTCTGTGCATCATGGCTGCCGCCGGCTGCGGCAGACAGACGGGGAACGAGCAAACTTCACCTCCTCCCGGCGCCGACGGAGTGCAAACGCGGAATGCGCAAGAGATGCAGAAACTCGAAATCGATGATCCGGCGGCCGTCGCGCGCCATCTCGAAACGCTGGCGAAAAACATCCCCGGCGTACAAGACGCGCGATGCGTCGTATTCGGCAATACGGCCGTCGTCGGCATCGATGTGGACGAGAAACTCGACCGTTCGCGGGTCGGGACGATCAAATATTCCGTCGCCGAAGCGTTCCGCAAAGATCCGTACGGCATCGACGCCTTCGTCACGGCCGACATGGATCTGAATGAACGGATCCGCGAGATTCGCGCCGACATCCAGGCCGGCCATCCGGTCGCCGGATTTGTCGAAGAACTGACCGACATCATCGGCCGGATCATGCCGCAGCTGCCGCGCGATGTCGAGCTGAAAGATCCGCCGGAGACGGAAGCGCCGAAGACGGACGGGCGGCTGTAACAGCCCGCAAGAAACAAGGAAGCCTAACGGCCCCACCAGGGTCGCTAGGCTTTCTTCATGGCTTCGAATACTTGTCCGTCGAGTTTGTCGGCGGCGCGCTTGTCGTACGTTTTCTCGTACTCGGGCAGCGCCGTGAGCCGCGCGCCGTAGAACATCGCGTCGCGCACCGCGGAAATCGCGATGTCGAAACAGACGAGCCGGAACGGCACGCCTTCCAGCGCGTCCGTCACGACCGATGCCGTCCCGTAGACGGCTTGCACCGTCCCGCCGGCAAACAGCGTCACGGCAACGGACGGATTGTTCTTCAGATTGGCGACAAGGCGGGAACGCCCGTCGACGGCGAACCGGAGCACGGACGGGTTCGGCGCGAAAATCCACGAAATCGCGTTCGTCGTCGGGGAACCGGTCTCCGCGTCGATGGTATGCAGCAGTACGAACGTTTCGCCCTGCATGGCGGCAAACTGCGCGTCAGTCAGCGCTGTCAACGTTTCAGCCACCAGCATGACCTCCTTGGCTGCGTGGATGGGGAATTCACAAAACGTGCAATCTTGACTTCATTATACCACAGCGGGGGGCGGCCTACTACCGGCCGGCCGCCTCCCGATGCGCAAGGCGCGGCGCCATGATTTCGAGCAGCGCGGCCTTCGCTTCCTCCAGCTTCGCCTCATCCAGATGGACATAAGGGCTGCGCCATTTGCCGTCCAGGTGGATGAACGTAATGTCGGACCGGCGGATGTTGTAATAGACTCCGATCATCCGTTCAATCTCCGACGCCGGCATGTCGATCGACAAATTGTTGCCGACCGCATCGATCACGTCATCCAGCTTCGTGAGGCTGCCGAGCGACAGGAGACGGTCCGCCAGCGCACCGACCACTTCGCTCTGCCGCTTGTTGCGCTCCAGATCGCTCGATTGGCGCGTGCCGGCGTTCGATTGCCGGTATCGGACGAAATCGAGCGCCTGGTCGCCGTTCAGCTTCTGGAATCCCTTTTTCAGGTTGATGTCGGTGCCGCCGGCCACATCCTTGTACCGCATGTCCTGATCAACGTACACTTCGATGCCGCCGAGCGCGTCCACGATGTCGGAGAAGCCCTTGAAATTGATCTTCGCCGTATAGTCGATCGGGATGCCGAAAAATTTGCCGAACAGCTCCTTCACTTCGCGGCGGGCTTGCAGATCGGCTTCCTTCGCATCCCGCCCTTTATTGCGGGCGGCCGTATAGAAATTGGCGTAATAGGCGTTCGCCTTCCGGGTCGAGTAACCTTCGACGTCAATCCGGGAATCGCGCGGAATCGTGACGACCACCGCCCGCTTCTTCTCCGGATCGAACGCGGCCGCCATCAGAACGTCCGTGTTCATGCCGCCGATCTTCTCCCGCGTGTCGAGGCCCATCACCAGCATCGCGATCGGCTGTTCCCGCACGGACTGTTCCGGCGGCACGACCGTGGTTTCGCCCTTCTCTTCTTCATCCGTGCTGATGTTCCGGATCGCTTCCTTCGCGGTGCCGAGCAGATCCCCGATATACCAGGCGGCCGCCCCCGCAATCACGAGCAGCGGAAGCAGCACCCAGAGCAGCCATCTTTTCCGTGATTTGCGGCCTTCCCGCTTCTTCGCCCGGCGGGTTTCTCTGCGGGGAGGCAGCGGATTCTGCGTGCTCATGCGCTCACCTATTGTTCGTTGAATTTGGGATTGGCGTTGATGTCGATGAGCAGCTGCTCGGCCGCCTGCCGAGGCGCCCGCCATCGGCCGGGACGGCCTTCGCGGACGTAGGCGACGGTGACGAAATCATCGTCGGTCTCCGCGATGCCGACTTCGGTCACGCCGTGATCTTCCGTCAGAATCTGCAGGAAAAAATCCCTCGTGTCCAATGCCGCCCGGTCGTCCGGCCGGCCGGCAGCCACAATCTCCATCTGCAGCCAGTTGAACAACGCATCATCGAACTTCATCCGCCGCATCCCGCCCCTTGTCGTTACGGTCCGCATTTCCGCGGTCTTTCCGCCACCGGTCATAGAGCTGCCGCAGCCTCAAGATCAGCATCAGCACGACCGCCACGGCCATGCACTGGATGATCGGCAGCTTGTCGACCTGAAGGACGAGCAGCACCAGGCTGCCGATCGCGATCGTCACATAGACGAGAATCTCCTTCAGAATCGGGAGCCTCCGCACCGGTCGGAATACATTGTTGAAAATAAAAATGGTGAACCCGACGATGAGCAAGTAAGAGACCAGCATATGTTCCGCCAGCCATTCCTGCATGTTCTCCCCTCCTTCGCTCCGACTGCCGGCTCATACGCCGGCCTGGGCCGATTTGCGATGCTTCTCCGCCCGCTCGCGCTCGCTCTTGTTCAAAATTTTTTTCCGCAGACGGATCGATTTCGGCGTCACTTCGCAATATTCGTCGTCGTTCAAATATTCGAGCGCCGCCTCGAGGGACAGCAGCCGCGGCGTCTTCAGCTTGACGGTCTCTTCCTTCGTCGAGGAGCGGATGTTCGTGAGCTGCTTCGTCTTGCAGACATTGACGACGATGTCGGTCTCGCGGTTATGCTCGCCGACAATCATCCCCTCGTACACTTCCGTTCCGGGTTCGATGAACAGCACGCCGCGGTCTTCGACCGACAGCATGCCGTAAAATGTCGCCGTTCCGGATTCGCTCGCGATCAGCACGCCCTGCCTGCGTCCGAATCCTTCGCCCGGGGTAAGCGGGCCGTACCGTTCGAAAGCGTGGTTCATGATGCCGTATCCGCGCGTCAGCGTCAGAAACGTCGTCCGCCAGCCGATCAGGCCGCGCGACGGAACGATATATTCGAGCCGCGTGTGGCCGCCTTCACCCTGCGTCATGGCGACGAGCTCGGCTTTGCGCGGCCCCAGGCTTTCCATGACGGCGCCGACGCTCTCGTCCGGCACGTCGATCACAAGCCGCTCGTACGGCTCGAGACGGACGCCGTTCTCTTCCCGCACGATCACTTCCGGCTTCGACACCTGCAGCTCGTAGCCTTCCCGGCGCATGTGCTCGATGAGAATGCCGAGATGCAGCTCGCCGCGCCCGGACACGATGAACGCGTCGAGGCTGTCCGTCTCTTCCACGCGCAGCGCGACGTCGGTCTCCAGCTCTTTCATTAATCGTTCACGCAGACGCCGCGACGTGACGTATTTGCCTTCCCGTCCGGCGAACGGGCTGTTGTTCACGAGGAACGTCATCTTGAGCGTCGGCTCCTCGATCTTCGGCGCCGGCAGCGGATCGGGCCGCGCGGGGTCCGCAATCGTCTCGCCGATGTTGATGTCGCGGATCCCGGCGACGGCGACGATGTCCCCGGCGCCCGCTTCGCCGATCTCGATCCGGCTCAGGCCTTTGAAGCCGAACAGCTTCTCGATTCGCGCCTGCCGGCTGCCGCCGTCCCTCGCGAGCACCGTGACGGCCTGTCCGGGCTTCAGACTGCCGCGGTGGATCCGGCCGATCGCGATCCGGCCGAGGTAGTCGTTGTAATCAAGCAGCGAGACGAGCAATTGCGCCGGCTCTTCCGGATCGCCGGGCGGCGCGGGAATATGGCGGACGATTGCGTCGAACAGCGGCTTCATGTCGTTGCCGCGCACATCGGGTTCGAGGCTTGCAAAGCCTTCGAGCCCCGACGCGTAGACAATCGGAAAATCCAGCTGGCTGTCATCCGCACCGAGCTCGATGAACAGCTCCAGCACTTCGTCGACCACCTCCGCCGGCCGCGCGTTCGGGCGGTCGATCTTGTTGACCACGACGATCGGAACCAACCGGTGCTCGAGCGCCTTGCGAAGGACGAATTTCGTCTGCGGCATGCAGCCTTCGAACGCATCGACGACGAGCAGCGCGCCGTCCACCATGCGGAGAATGCGCTCCACTTCGCCGCCGAAGTCGGCGTGCCCCGGCGTATCGACGATGTTGATGCGGTAATCCCCGTATGTAACGGCCGTATTTTTCGCCAGAATCGTGATGCCCCGCTCCCGCTCGAGATCGTTGGAATCGAGCATCCTCTCCTGCAGGGTTTCGCCCTCGCGGAACAAGCCGGACTGCTGCAGCAGCCGGTCCACGAGCGTTGTTTTGCCGTGGTCGACGTGGGCGATGATCGCAATGTTGCGGATATGTTCTCTCGGATGCACAATCGTAATCCTTTCCGTCTGTCAGATTCCCGCCTGCCGCGTCACCAGCGGATGCGCCGCCCGTATGCGATCCAGGCGCCGCCCAGAATGAGCGCGGCGGCCAGCAGGTAGATGAATGCCGAACGGAACAGACCGATCAGCAGCAGAAGCGCGGACAGGGCGAGCAGCCCGATCGCGATCAGCCGGATCGTCCGGTCCCGGTTCGGTCCGAACATGCTGTATTCGTACAGTCCGACCGCCGGCCCGGCCAGGAAGAACGGCCACAGCCCCGCAAGCAGTTTCCAGCCGAACAGATTGCAGACGAAGAACAGCAAGCCGTACACGGTGAGCACTCCGGCCGGTATGAGCACTGCGGCATTTCCCAGCATGCGCCCGAAATAGAGCATGTGGAGCAGCACGCCCGGCACGAGGACGAGAAGCGGCCAGAAAATGTTTCCGATGAATGCGAATACGCCGAACTTTCCCAATAAAATCACGACGCCGACAGCCACAATGGCAAGACCGATGGTATATTGTTTGTTGGACATACGACCCACCCCCCGGAGCAACCCTGGTCATCCTCTCTAGTGTAATGGAACTGAAGGCAAAAAAAAAGTCCGGGTCATGACGCCCGGCGCATCAGAAGATACAGCACGATCACCAGCGGGACGGACAATACGGGCAGCGCTTCGGCGGCCGTCCGGCTGCCGTGGAACAGCAGTTCGTCCAGGCCGGGATCGTGCACGAGCATCCGGCCGGCCTCATAGCCGAGCAGCGCGGCGCCGATGTAGACGAGCTGGGGGATGCGGGCAAGCAGCGCGCCGACGAACCGGCTTCCCCATATGACGATCGGGATGCTGAGCGCGATGCCGATCAGCATGAGCACGATTTCCCCGTCGGCGATCGCGGCGATCGCAAGCACGTTGTCGAGGCTCATGATGAAATCGGCGGCGAGGATCGTGCGGACCGCGCCCGCGATCGTGGCGCTGTTCCGCACGTTGTGCGGCGTGCCGTCTCCGCCGCCATCGAGCAGCAGTTTGACCGCGATGCCATACAGCATAAGCGCGCCGGCCGCCCGCAGATACGGGATCTGAAGCAGTGCGGCAGCCGACAGTGTCAGTGCGCAGCGCAGGGCGACCGCGGCGGCGGTGCCCCAGACCATCGCGCGCTCCCGGATTCCGGGCGGCAGGTGTCGGCAGGCCATCGCGATGACAACGGCATTGTCGCCGCTGAGCAGCAGATTGACCAGCATAATTTGTGCGAAAATCAGCAGACTATCCAACGGCCTCCGCCCCCTTGCCAACCACTGTATGTGCGGTTGGGACAGGTTATGCCCGAAAAAAATTTGAATCCGCATGTCCATGGACAACGTATATAAATCTGTTGCGGGCATTTTTGCCTGTGTGCGGTGCTACTGACGGGAAAGGAGGGGACAGCCAACTTATGAATCCTTTGACGCTGGAATTCTGGTCCGCTCTTATCACCATCGTCTTCATCGATCTGGTGCTTGCCGGAGACAACGCGATCGTCATCGGCATGGCGGCGCGCAATCTGCCCAAACATCAGCAGAAAGCGGCCATCCTGTGGGGCATGGCGGGCGCGGTCGCCATCCGGATCGCCGCCACCGCACTGGTCGTTTATTTGCTCAAAGTGCCGTGGCTGCAGCTCGCCGGCGGACTGCTGCTCGTCTGGATCGCCTACAAGCTGCTCGTGCAGGAAGAAGGCGGTCATGACGTCAAGGCCGGCAATACGCTGTGGCAGTCGGTCTGGACGATTATCGCCGCCGACGCCGCGATGGGGCTCGACAATGTGATCGCCATCGCCGGGGCGTCGCATGGCCATCTGCTGCTCGTCGTGCTCGGGCTGCTGATCAGCATCCCGATCATCATATGGGGAAGCACCTTGTTCATCCGCCTGTTGGGCCGTTTTCCCTGGATCATCTATCTCGGCGGAGGCGTGCTCGCCTACACGGCCGCGAAGATGATCACGCACGAGAGGCACATCGAGGAACTGATCGGGGACCGCGCCTGGGTCGCCTGGATTTTCTACGCGGTCGTCATCGTCGGCGTTCTGCTCGCCGGCTACGCCGTGAACGCCGCCAGAGCCAGAAGGACCGCATGGCAAGAGAAAAGCAGGGAGCCGCATTAAGCGGTCCCTGCTTTTTCTTGTTCTCTGACGCGGATCAAAACCAATCGTCCTCGCCCGCCCGGTCGGCAGGCGCCGGGTCGTCGGGGCGAAGCTCGATCGTCTCCGTACCTTCCACCGCCTGCGCGATCATCCCGACCAGGTTCGGCACGCCGTTTTCGATGCGCTCGACGACGCGCAGATTCGGATTCGTGCTCGGCGATTTCGGCACGAACAGCGTGCAGCAGTCTTCGTACGGCAGGATCGATGTCTCGTACGTGCCGATCCGCTTCGCCATCGCGATGATTTCAAGCTTGTCCATCGCGACAAGCGGACGAAGCAGCGGCAAATCCGTCGTTCGACCGATGACGTTCATGCTGCCGAGCGTCTGGCTGGCGACCTGGCCAAGGCTGTCGCCGGTGACGATCGCGAGCGCGCCGCTCTTCTCGGCAATCCGCTGCGCGATGCGGAGCATCGACCGGCGCATCAGCGTAATGATGAGATGATCCTGCTTCGACTGCGCCAGGCTGGTCTGGATGTCCGTGAACGGCACGAGATGCAGCTTGAACGGTTTGCCGGCGTAATAGGACAGCCTTTTCGCGAGGGTGACGACTTTGTCCTGCGCTTCCTTGCTCGTGAACGGATAGCTGTGGAAATGGATCGCTTCGACCTCCAGCCCTTTGCGCATCGCCATCCAGATGGCGACCGGGCTGTCGATGCCGCCGGACAGCAGCGCGACCGCCTTGCCGTTCGACCCGTAGGGAAATCCGCCGGCCCCCGGCACCACTTCGCAGTAGATATAGGCGTGCTGTTCCTGAATCTCGACGTGCAGCTCGATGTCCGGCTGCCGGACGTCCACCGTAATGTTCGGCATGTTGCGGAGGATATGCGCGCCGACAAGATGGTTCATGGCCATCGTGTCGTGCGGGAACCCCTTCCAGCGGCGGCTCACCTTGACTTTGAACGTCGCCTTGCGCTGCGGAAACGACCGCATGACGGCGAGCGCGCCTTCCCGGATCGCCTGCAATTCGGGCTCCACCCGCTTCACCGGGCTGAACGACGAGATGCCGAAAACGTCTTTCAGCCGGTCGGCCACCGGTTCGTACGGCTCGTTCCCGAGGGCGATGTACAGCCGGCCGTATGTCCGGATGAACGTCAGCCCGGGGAATCCGCGAAGCGCATGCTGCACCTGCTTGAGCATCTCCGTCTCGAAGCGGTTGCGGTTGCGTCCTTTTACCGTAATTTCCCCGAGCCGAATCAAAATATGGTCGAATGTCAATGAAGGTCTTCCTTTCTTCGCAGCGGCATCAACTTGCGCAGCACGGTCTCCAGCCGCTCGAGCAGCGCGTCGATGCTCGCCTCGTCGTGCTCATCTCCCATGCTGATGCGGATGCCGCTTGCCGCGCAGGCGGCGTCGCGTCCCATGGCCGTGAGCACGGCGCTCGGTTTGTCGTCTTTCGATGAGCAGGCCGACTTCGTCGAGACGAGAACGCCCAGCTCTTCAAGCGAATGGACGATCACTTCCGGCTTGAGTCCGGGGCAGCAGAAGTGAACGATATGCGGCGCCATCGGCCGGAGCGGATCGTCCTCCTCCGGTCCGCTGAGCACGACGCCGGGCATGGAGACGACGCCCCGGACGAGCCGCCGGCGCAGCCGGCTCAGCCGCTCCGCCCGCTCCGGCTGCGATTCGATCGCCATGCGCAGCGCCTTGGCGGCGCCGACGATGGCCGGCACATTCTCGGTTCCGGACCGGAGGCCGTCTTCCTGGCCGCCGCCGAAGATGAGCGGCTCGAGCTCGACGCCTTCCCGAACATACAGCCAACCGGCTCCGCGCGGCCCGCCGAACTTGTGCGCCGAGACCGTGAACAGATCGACGCCCCATTCGCGCAACAAGACGGGCAGCTTGCCGACGCTCTGCACGCCGTCGACATGCAGCAGCGTGCGCGGCCGGTTTTTGAGCAGCCGCCCGATCGCTTCAATCGGCTGCACCGCGCCGACCTCGTTGTTCACGTGCATGACACTGACGAGGATCGTCTCGTCGGTCAGCGCCGCCTCGACGTCCGCGGGGTCGACGTGGCCCGTCGCGTTCACCGGCAGCACCGTCACCCGGAAACCCTCGCGCTCCAGGGCGCGGAACGGTTCGGCGACGGACGGATGCTCGACGCTTGAGACGATCAGATGCCGGCCGCGATTCCGGTAACGCCGCGCGGCGCCGAAGACGGCCAGATTGTTGCTTTCCGTGCCGCCGGAAGTGAAACGCCATTCCGACGCGCTCGTGCCGAACAGCCTCCCGGCCTGCTCGCGCGCGCGTTCCAGCAGCCTGCGCGCCTCCGCGCCGCCCTGATGAAGCGACGAGGGATTGGCGTAGATTTTCGCCATCACTTCGGATACCGTGCGGATCACTTCCTCGCGCGGCGGCGAAGAGGCGCTGTGGTCGAAATAGAGCATGCTTGTGTTCCCTTCCTTGATCAAATGCGGAAGTCTTGCTCCCTTGTCACGTGCCGAAAACGGCCGACGCCGTTCTTTCCGGAAGGCGCGTCCGTTTTGCGGTGATAGATCAGCCGTAAAAAAGGAAAGACCCCTCTCGGAGTCGGTGCTTGCGGCCTTTTGGCGGCGGCAGCTTCAATGGCGGCGCCGCGGATGTCAACCGTGAGACGCACGGTAGCGCTCGAACGCATCGAGCACCTTGGCCACGTAATGCTGCGTCTCTTCGGGCAGGAGCGACCGCTTCTCGTCGAACGCCTCGTCCGTCAGGATGCCGAGCCGGTCGACGCGGCCGGGGCCGGCATTGTACGCGGCGAGCGCGGCTTTCACATTGCCGTCGTATTTTCCGAGCAGCCAGGCAAGATAGCGCGTGCCGCCCGCCACATTCTGCGCGGGATCGAACGGATCGGCAACGCCGAGCGACCGCGCCGTCGCGTCCATGAGCTGCATGAGCCCCTTCGCTCCCGCGCGCGACACGGCGCGTGGATTGAACGAAGATTCCGTCCGGACGACCGCTTTCGCGAGGGCGGGATCAATGCCGTACCGTTCGGCGGACTGCCGGATCAGCGGGTCGTACAGGCTCTCGGCTCCGCCGACGGAGCCGCCGGAGGACGCGTTCTGCAGCCGGATGAGCATCGGCATGAGATTTTCGGAATAGAGTGTGCCGGAGTAGAGCGATGCCGGGTAATTGATCAGGCCTGAGCCGTAACCAATGGCGGACGTCATCGCGCTGCCGCCGGTCAGCAGCCCGCCGAGCAGCGTCTCGAACAGCGATCCGTATCCGGAATCCGTTCTGCCCGATGAATCGGCATAGGATGCCAGCTGCAGCCGCAGCAGCGCGCTGAACGTGCGCGGATCAATGCCGATGCTTTGCGGTTCGAAGACGGTGCTCATGACGTCCCCTCCATAACGCATGCTTGTCTCACCTTACCATTGTACACGTTTTGGCCCGTCGTTGCCAGAGTCTGTTGACCGCGAGGCGCGCGTGCGGCTGCGCATAGCAAAACCGGCGGAACGCCCAGGCGTACCGCCGGTTTGCGCCGCGTCATGACCATGCGGCATAGATCGGTATGAGGACGAGTTGCGTCAGCACCGCCACCAGCCCGATGGTGATGGCCCAGACGCCCAGCCCGCGCGCGCCTTCTCGGAAGCTGAACCAGCCGAGAATCGCGGCGGTCAGCCCGAGCGGCAGCGGCCATACGAACAGCGAGGCGATGGCGATCGCGAGCGCGAACAGCCCCGTGGCGCGGCCCGCGTCGGAAGCCGCCATGCCCGGTTCGGACCGGCGCCCGTCCGAATTTGCGGGTCCGTCCGTCTGCCGGCGTTCGCGCGGCGCGTCGGGCGCGGCAAACTCCGCGGCCATCTCCGCATCGTCCTGCGCCTTCGCCGCCCTGCGCCCGGCTGCGTCATCGCCGTTCGCCGCCGGCAGTTCCGGGTTCAGCCCGGAGAAGTCTTCGTCCACGTCCCGCTTCCGCTTCCTGGCACCGTCCGCTCCGCCTTTCGGATGGCTGTCCATCCGGATCAGCCTTCCTTCGGACGGAAGGTGTGGCAGCACGTAACGGAGGAATCGGAGGCCTTCTCCCGACGCTGCGTGTCGAAGTCCGCGAATTCCGAACCGTAGTCGGCCCGGGCGTAGCGGTCGATGTCGACCATGATCTCCTCGGCCGCGCAACGGTTGCCCTTCGCCCAATAGGTGCAGTTGCTTACGCTGCAAATGACGCCTTCAGGCATGCGATCACCCCCGCTATCAAGTTGCCCTTCGCGGGTGCGCCGTATGCCTGCCTTATTTTTGCCCCTGCATCCTCCGCCGGATCAGATACTCGCTCTCATAGTAGGCCAGCTCTTCGCGCAGATCCTCGAAAATTTTCGCGATGCCGAGCACGATGTCCCGCGCCGGTCGCACCGGCTTGACGCGGAACCGGATCGCGTCCTGGCCGGTGTACGCATAGCGGCCGTCTTCCGAGTAGCCTTCATTCTTCGGATAGAAATAGGCGTTCACGCATTGATGGTACGTCTCATAAAGCGCCCTTTCCGCGAAATCGACGTCAAAATTGGCCCGCCGCAGCACGACGCCCAGCTTCTCATAGACGACTTCCGAGAAAACGAGCAGGTGCCGCAGATCCGAGAGCAGCCCTTTGTAGAAGGCGACGGTCTCGGGCGTGCTGTCTTCCCCGGTCAGGTCACGCAGCGCATATCCGTTCAGAAAAGGTTCCAGCTGGTCAATGGCTTCCTTCAGTTTGGCCCGCGCCGATTCGGTCAATTGTCTGATATTCTCGGACGGCATTTGCTGACTCCTTTCGCTCCCCGTACTGGCTAATCCACATGTTAACACAAATCCGCCGCCCGCGGTACTCCGGAAGGATAAGCTTCGCTTTGGGATTGTATATTTTCACGACGCGGACCTTAACCTATAACCGATTTCGATCACGAACGCGGGAGGGGCGCGATATGTCCAGAAGGCCGAAGTTGCGGCCGAAATGGCTGCGATGGGCGGCGGCGGGCGCAGCCGCGGCGGCGCTGATCGCTTTTCTGCCCTGGCAGATCGGCGTGCGGGAGGACGAAGGAAACGGAGACGGCGCAAGCAGCCGGCCTTCCGTGATGAATGCCGCGCAGGAAAAGCGGCTCAAGCTGGAGGCCGTCCGGCGGGACGCGGAGGCGACCGCGCAGCTGTGCACGCTGGAATGCTCCAAAGAGTTCCGGGCGCTCCGTGCGGATGCCGATGAAGAGAAACTGCGCCATCTGCTGGATGCCCATCCGCACATGACCTATGTGCGGCTCAAGGCAAGCGGCGGGAGGGCGAAGGAAGCCGGCGCGATGCCGAAAGGCGGCGGCGAAACGTGGAACGCGCAGCTTGCGCAGGCCGAGCGGGAAGCGCAGGCGGGCCGGACGTATGTATCCGAACCCGTCCGGGTGAACGGCAGCCGCTACATCGTTCTGGGCGTGCCGGCAGCCGATAGCAGCGGAACCGTCACCGGCATCATCCGGCAGGATATTGTCGATGAAGTGGAGCGCCGGCAGCGGCTGCATCTGCGGCTCGTGCCTTACCCGGCGGAAGGACGGTACAAGATCGAGTCGGCGAAGCCGAACTCGACAGAGGATATTACGGTCCGCACCGGCGAGGACAACGGCTCGGCGAGCCATTATCATATCAATGAGGCCGTCGTCCGCTTCCGCCGGGAACCGACGGACGCCGAAATCCGGGAGATCATGAAAGATATCGACGGCGCCTCGGTGCGGAAATTGGGATATGCCCGCGTGTTCACTTCGCGTTCGATGGAAACGGAAGACCTGATCGCCTATTTCCGCGAGCGCTGGAATCCGGTGTACGTCGAACCGCATTATCTGTATCTGGCGAACGGACTTCGGGAACAGGCCTTGAGAGCGGACGGCGCGAAGAGCGGAACCGGGGCGTCGGACCGCGAGGGGTTCAAGATTCGGGCGGAAAACGGTGCGGATGCAACCGGCGACGCGATCGTGCCGAATGACCTGCTGTACAACGCTTACCAGTGGAACTTGCCGGCGATCGAGACGGAACGCGGCTGGGCGCTCTCGCGCGGCAGCGACGACATCGTCATCGCGGTGCTGGACACGGGCGTCCAACTTGATCATCCGGATTTGAAGGGCCGGATTGCGGAAGGGATCAATCTGGTCGGCGAAGGCGATCCGGAAGACGACGTGGGCCATGGCACGCACGTCGCGGGCATCATCGCGGCCACGGTCAACAACGGCGAAGGCGTCGCCGGCCTGTCCTGGCGGGGCCGCATCATGCCCGTGAAAGTGCTCGACAGCTCCGGATCCGGCACGACCTATTCGGTCGCGGAAGGCATCATTTGGGCGACGGACCACGGCGCCGATGTCATTAACATGAGCCTCGGCAACTATGCTTCGGCCCAGTTTCTTCATGATGCGATCCGGTACGCCCATGACCGCGGCGTCGTGCTCGTCGCGGCGAGCGGCAACGACAATACCGACCAGCCGGGCTATCCGGCGGCGTATCCCGAAGTGTTCGCGGTGGCCGCGACGGATGCCGAGGACAACAAAGCCCCCTATTCGAACTACGGGGATTACATCGACGCGGCGGCTCCCGGCGACGCGATCGCGAGCACCTATCCGGGCAACCAGTACGCCGCGCTGTCCGGCACGTCGATGGCCAGTCCGCATGCCGCCGCGCTCGCCGCGTTGATCAAGTCCGTCAACCCGGACCTGACGAACGAAGAAGTGATGGACATCATGCGGAAGACGGCCGTCGACCTCGGCGACAAGGGCCGCGACATCTACTTCGGCTACGGCAGGATCGATGTCATGCGCGCCCTGAAAGCGGCCGACCAGACGGCGAACACGCTCGGCGGATTCCGGCTCAATTTCGAGCGCCGGATCGAGACGCTCCGGCATCGGTTCGGTTTTGGCGAGGCGGAATGACCGGCGAAATGAACAAGAGCCTTCGGACCGGTCCTCTCCGAGGACAGGCCGAAGGCTCTGCATGTTTTTCGGGATATTCCGGCTGTCCGATGCAGCCGGCATCGATAGACCGTTGCGGAAAGCCTGCCATAAGCCGGGTTCTGTACTTCCGGTGGTATAACGGGAACGACCCTCCCACGATGGAAGCGACAATCATCTATCTAGGCTGCGCATTGCTGCGCAGCTCAAGCGACCAACCCGAACGCGCCCCGGGCAAGGGCTGCGGCTCCGAGGCCGCCGCGTTCTCTCGGTCTTGCTCCGGATGGGGTTTACCAGCCGCGTTGTCACCAACGCCGCTCGTGGTCTCTTACACCACGGTTCCACCCTTGCCTGTGCCGGCGTGAAGCCGGCCATCGGCGGTCCATTTCTGTGGCACTATCCTTCGGCTCGCGCCGACTGGACGTTATCCAGCATCCTGCCCTGCGGAGCCCGGACTTTCCTCCCGCGGCAACAAAGGCCGCCGGCGATTGTCTGTCAGACTTTCCGACGCATCCTCCAGTATACATGCTGCTGAATGAAAGCTCAACCGTAAATATCGGCCAACATGGTGAATTTATTGCGGCAGGCAGCTTGCCTTAGCTCCGGTGTAACGGAATGTCGTTCCGTTTCCGCCTACATGAGCCGGAACGGCTCGGTCGGCACGGCCGACGGGATTACCTCAGTCAGATACCCCGCCGCGGCGAGATCCTTCGCCAGCCGCTCGGCCGTCTTCGCCTTCATGATCTTCTCCGCATTGTGCCCCGGATCGACGATGGCCAGGCCGGCGGCCAGCGCGTCATGCGCCGTGTGGTAGTCGATGTCGCCGGTGACGAACACGTCCGCGCCGGCCCGCAGCGCATGGCGCATGTAGCGCGACCCGGAACCGCCGAGCACGGCGGCCCGCCGGACGACCCGGTCGGGGTCGCCGACGACGCGGACGAACGGCACGTCGAATGCCTCCTTCACATGGCGGGCGAACGCCTCCAGCGTCGCCGGCTCCTTCAGCCGGCCGAAGCGGCCGAGACCGCTCGCCTTGCCCTGCAGCTTGAGCGGGAACAGATCGTACGCCGGCTCCTCGTAAGGATGCGCCTTCAGCATCGCTTGCACAACCGCCCCCTTGAGCGACTCGGGCAGAATCGTCTCGATCCGGATTTCCTTCACCCGCTCCAGCTTGCCGGTCGTGCCGATGTGCGGGTTCGTTCCCTCGCCCGGGCGGAACGTGCCGGTGCCTTCCACCTCGAAACTGCAGCAATCGTACTCCCCGATCTGTCCGGCACCCGCTCGCCAGACCGCTTCCTGCACCTGCCGGCGGTGCGTCTCCGGCACATAGACGACCAGTTTGAGCAGCGGATCGACGTGGACTTCCTCCAGGCAGCCTTCGGACTCGATGCCCAAAGCATCGGCCATCCAGTCGTTCATGCCGCCTTCCGCCGTGTCCAGATTCGTATGCGCCACGTAGACCGCGATGTCGTTCTTGATCAGCTTCTCATAAATGCGCCCCGCCGGCGTCGACGTGTCGATTGCCGGAAGCGGCCGGTAAATGACGGCGTGGTGCGCGATGATGAGATCGACACCGGCCGCGATCGCCTCGTCGACGACCGCATCCGTCACATCAAGCGCCACGAGCGCCTTGCGAATCTCTTTCTGCAGCGTGCCGACCTGCAGGCCGATGCGGTCGCCTTCGACCGCCAGCCGCCGCGGCGCGAACCGCTCCATCAGCTGGACGACGAATTGTCCGCTTGCAAACATGCCATCACCTCCCCGATCAACTTGATCTCCTCGAGCACTTCCTGCCTGCGCCTTGCCGCATCCGGCGAATCGGAACGTTCGATCTGCCGGCTGATGAACGCAAGCTTTTCAAGTTCCGACCGCCATTTGCCGGCCAGCCGTTCATCCGGCTGGCGGAGCAGCCACGGTCCCATGCGCAGCAGCAGTTCCTTTTTCCGTTCGGCCGGCAGGTCGAGCTTGAGGAACGACGCATTGTACAAGGCGGAATTGAGCCCGTCCGCATCCGGCACCCGCTGCGCCGCCAAAATTTCGTACCATCGGCCGTCTTCCTCCACGATCCGCTCGGCCGCCAAATACCATCCCTTGTCCAGAAGCCATCGCCGGACGAGGTCTTCCCCGACATTCGGCTGCAGCACCAGCGTGCGCGCCCCTTCAAGCTTGCCCGCCGCCGCTCCCGCCTCCAGGATCGAGGCGATCAGGGCGCCGCCCATGCCCGCGATGACGACGCAATCGACTTCTCCGGGCGCGACGACGGCCAGCCCGTCGCCCTTGCGGACCGCCACAAGGTCCGCCAGCCCGTCGGCCTCGATGCGGGCCGCCGACGCCTTCAGCGGGCCGTCGCGCACTTCGCCGGCGACCGCGCAAGGCGACTTGCCGGCGGACACCAGCCAGGCCGGAAGCAGCGCGTGATCCGATCCGATGTCCGCGACGCGCGCGCCCGGCGGTACCAGGTCCGCAATCGCCTGAAGCCGCTTTGACAACATCCGTCCCGCCGCATTTGCCGCTGTCTTCATGCCACCCACACCGTCCATTGCTTGCGCAGCGCGAAGATGAGACTGCCGCCGGCCGCGATCTTCGCGATGAGCGCCAGCTGAATCCAGGGAGGCTGGTTCATCAGGATCGCGGCATACAGCTCCGGCATGAACCAGAGCGTCGCCGCCGCGGCGAACAGCACCGCGGAAGAAGGCTTCGACCAGCGATGGACGAACCAGCTGAACCAGCCGAAGACGAAGGAGGCGGGCAGCCAGAAGAGCTGCACTTCGTACCACTTCGGGTGCCCGCCGCCCCGCGCCAGCAGCATCGCGTAGACCAGGAAGATCGCGAGCCAGCCGACATAGTGCAGCACCGGGAACCGCGCCGCGATGCCGAACACGATCCAGAACAGGCCGCAGCCGGTCAGGAACAGCGCCGTCCACATCGGCGTGTCCAGCCCGTGAAGCTGCAGCATGACGATCCCTGCGACCAGCAGCGTCAGCATGCCGAGGCCGATCAGCGTCAGCCCGACCGGTTCGCTCGCGCGGCGGCGCTTCAGTCCGAAATAGAGCAGCAGCACGACGGCGAAGAGCGTCAGCGCGGTTTGCAATACGGGGTGAAACACGCTAAAATAAAGGATGACAAGACAGACCACGGAAAAGATTCCAAAAGCAAGAAGCCACTGCTTTCCGCTTGCTCCGTTGACGACGGACACCGCGCGCCCCGCCCATCCGGACGAGGGACGCCCGATCTCTTCGTCTGTCTTGTACAGATTCATCAGGAAATCGCAATACTGATCCGGCAACAGTTTGTTTTTCTGCCAATAGTCGATCTCACGGATGATCGTTCTGCGGCGCTCCTCGTTCATCCCGCTTTCGTTCCTTTCCGAGGACGGCGTAGACACGCCTTTTCCCAGGTGATAAAAAGGACCCTCCTGCCGATGCAGTCAGGTCCCGTGCATTCCTGTCACTCCAGGAAATCTTTCAGCCGTTTGCTCCGGCTCGGATGCCGCAGCTTGCGCAGCGCCTTCGCCTCAATCTGGCGGATCCGCTCGCGCGTGACGCCGAACACCTTGCCGACTTCCTCCAGCGTGCGGGTGCGGCCGTCATCCAGACCGAAACGGAGCCTGAGGACATTCTCCTCGCGCTCGGTCAGCGTGTCGAGCACATCTTCGAGCTGCTCCTTCAGCAGTTCGTAGGCCGCCGCGTCTGCCGGCGCAAGCGCCTCCTGGTCTTCGATGAAATCGCCCAAATGGGAATCGTCTTCCTCGCCGATCGGCGTTTCGAGCGAGACCGGCTCCTGCGCGATCTTCATGATCTCCCGCACTTTGTCCACGCTGAGATCCATTTCCGCCGCAATTTCTTCCGGCGTAGGTTCGCGCCCCAATTCCTGAAGCAGCTGCCTCGACACCCGGATCAGCTTGTTGATCGTCTCGACCATGTGCACCGGAATGCGGATCGTCCGCGCCTGATCGGCAATCGCCCGCGTGATCGCCTGACGGATCCACCAGGTCGCATAGGTGCTGAATTTGAAGCCTTTGCCGTGGTCGAATTTCTCGACCGCCTTGATGAGCCCCATGTTGCCTTCCTGAATGAGATCGAGGAACAGCATGCCGCGGCCGACATACCGCTTCGCGATGCTGACGACGAGGCGGAGATTCGCTTCCGCCAGCCTTCTCTTCGCATCTTCGTCGCCCTGTTCGATCCGCTTCGCCAGCTCGATTTCCTCCTCGGCGGTGAGCAGCGGAACGCGTCCGATTTCCTTCAGATACATGCGGACAGGGTCGTTGATCTTGATGCCCGGCGGCAGCGAAAGATCGTCGTCGAAGTTGAAATCGTCATGCTCCTCGTGATCGTCGTCCCCCGAAGCCATCGGATGGTCGTCGCCATCGTTCGTCACTTCGATGCCGAGGTCTTCGAGCTGTTCGAAAAATTCATCGATCTGTTCCGGTTCCTGATCGAACGGGGACAGTTTTTCCATAATTTCTTTGTACGTTAAGGATGAGCGTTTCTTGCCCAGCTCTATCAGCTGTTCCTTGACGCTTTCAAGCTTTTGTTCCGTATCCAGTTCCGTATGTTGATCGTTTGTCATACTCCGACTCCCTCCTCCCTAGGACGGTCGCGTGGCCTTTCCTCTCAACTGTCTCTCCAAGGTATTGATTTCGATGGCGATCTGCGCGGCCCGCAGCGCGTCGCCAGCCCGTTCGGCGCGAATTCGCTCTTCCACCCGTTCTTTCAAAGCCGTGAGTCTCTGCCGTTTCAGAACCTCCTCCGCGAAAGCGTCCAAATTGTCGCTCGTGCAGGGCGGCACGGTCTCCATGCTGAGAATGGAGGCGGCAGTCCGTTCCAATCGTTCGTCCTGGAGGGTCGAGAAAAATCGGGTGACATCCGGCTCGTGGCCTTGTGCATAGTAGGCATAGAGATAAGCGGCGATCGCCGCGTGGTCTTCCACCTGGAAGGCGTCTCCCAGTTTGTCATGCACATATTCGGCTGCTTCCGCGTCATGCATCATCCAGTACAGCAGCGTTCGTTCGATGTGATGACGTCCCGGCGGCTCCGGCATCCGTCCGACGGGCGGGCGAGCCGTTTCATTCCTACCATTATTCCACCGATTGCCCAACTTATCCCCGGCGGGACGGTTTTTTTGCGCGGCGGCCCGAATTTCGAAGCACTCCTGCTTCAGCGTCTCCAGCGGAAATTCGAACTCCCGCGACAGTTCCTTCAGGTAAAACTCCCTTTCGGCTGGCGAATCGAGACCGGCGATCATGCGCACCGCTTCGAGCACGTAATCTTTGCGTCCTTCGTCTTCTAGCAGTTTATGGTTTTTGCGCAGAAATATTAATTTAAATTTGACGGCGGACACCGGCTGATTGACCATGTCGCGCACGAACGATTCCGGACCGTATTTCCCGATGTATTCGTCGGGATCCAGTCCGCCGGGCAGCAAGACGACTTTCACCGGCATGCCGGCGTTTTCGAACATTGCCGCCGACTTCAGCGCCGCCGCCTGGCCCGCATCGTCGCCGTCGTAGCAGATTACCGCTTCGTCCGCGACGCGGCGGAGCATGGCGACGTGCTCCTCCGTGAACGACGTGCCCATCGACGCGACGCCGTTCCGCACGCCGGCATCCCAAGCCCGTATGACGTCCATGTAGCCCTCGAACAGGACAACCCTCCCCGATTTCCGGATTTCCGGCCGCGCTTCGTGGAAGTTGTACAGCACGCGGCTCTTGTTGAACAACAAGGAATCCGGCGAATTCAAATATTTCGGCTGTCCGTCGTGCAGGATGCGGCCGGCGAACGCGATCATGCGGCCTTCGCGGTCCCGGATCGGAAACATGATCCGTCCCCGGAACCGGTCGAAGAAGCCGGTGCCGTCGCTGCGAGAAGCGACCAGCCCGCCCTTCTCCATCAGCCGCAGATCGTAGCCCCGCTTGTCCAGAAAACCGGTCAAGAGGTCCCCGCGTTCGGGCGCATATCCGATCATGAACTGGTCGATCAGCTTGTCCGACATGCCGCGGCGCTTCAGATAAGCCTTCGCTTCTCTGCCGTGTTCGGTGTTCTGGAGCAGATAGTGGTAGAATTTTGCCGCATATTCATGCGCCTCGATCAGCTTCTGCCGTTCAAGCTGAGCGGCGGTCGGCTCTTCCGGAACGCCCGCGCCGCGGGGCAGCGGAATGCCCGCTTCCTCGGCCATGATGCGCACGGCTTCCGGAAAGGAGTAACCTTCAAGCTCCATGCGGAATCGGATGACGCTGCCGCTCTTGCCGCAGCCGTAGCAGTGGAAAATCCCTTTCTCAGGGGTGACGGTGAACGAAGGTGTCTTCTCCGAATGAAACGGACACAATCCTTTCAGATACTTGCCGCTCTTCGTCAGGTGCACGGTCCGGCCGACCGTCTCGACGATGTCATGCGCCCGCAGGACAGCCTGAATGACGTCTTCCGGTATTCTGCCGCCGGCCATCCACATCACCTTCATCCTGAATAACACGTATTAGTATTCTCTACCTGTCACCATTATCCTGCATATCCCGCAAAACTTTTGTCAGCATTTGTTGAAATCGGATCCGGTCCTCGCGGGTCATCGCCCGCGGCCCTTTCGTCCGTCCCCCGGCCCTCCGCGCCTTCGCCTGATCATGCCGGCTCTCCATGAGAAAGTCGATCGTCTCGTTCCGGTACCGCTGGCCGCGGTTCGAAAGCACCGTCGCCCGCTTCGCCAGGGCCATCGCCGCCAGTCCGAAGTCCTGCGTCACGACGATGTCGCCCGGACGGATCAGGTTCGAGATGTACAGATCGACGGCATCGCGTCCGCGTTCCACATGCCGCACCTCGACGCCCGGTTCGGGGACCAGCGCGTGGTCGTACGAGGCAACGAACATCACCGGAACGCCGAATTGCCTGGCGGTGTCGGCAATTTCCCGCTTCACGGGACAGGCATCCGCATCCACCACGATCCGGACATCACCGCCGCTCATTGCCGCACACCCTCGTCTTACGTTCTTATTCCTACTATAGAAAATATATTCGCCATACGAGCCGCAATTCCTTCCGTACCCGTCCCGCACCGATCCGTTCGTCCCGCGCCGCGTTCAGAACGGCTGAACGCCGGCATTCCGGACATGCTCCATGATCAGGCTGGCCGTCTCTTCAACCGCCCGGCGGGAGACGTCGATGACGACGCATCCGAGCCGGTCCATCACTTCCCTGGCGTAAGTGAGCTCCCGTTCAATCCGATCCGGGGCGGCGTACGGCGCGGTGTCGGGCAGGCCGAGCGCCTTCAGCCGCTCCTTCCGGATCTGGTTCAGATCCTCCTTGCCGATCGTCAGGCCGACAATGCGCGGCCGGGGGACGCGCAGCAGCTCGTCCGGGAGCTTCAGTTCCGGCACGAGCGGCACGTTCGCCACCTTGAACTTGCGATGGGCGAGATACATCGACAGCGGCGTCTTCGACGTCCGGGACACGCCGATCAGCACGATGTCGGCTTTCAGGATGCCGGAATGATCTTTCGCGTCGTCATGCTTCACGGCGAATTCGACCGCTTCCACCCGGCGGAAATAGTCCGCGTCGAGCTGATGGTTCAGTCCCGGCCTGTATTCCGGCTTGATGCCGGTGCGCCATTCCAGGCCGTCGAGCAGCGGCCCGAGCGCATCGATCGCCAGGACGCCGTCCCGCAGCGCATGCTGCGCCATCGCTTCGCGGAGATGCGGCAGTACCAGCGTATACAGGATGATCGCCTGCTCGTCCCGCGCTTCCGCGACGATGGCGGCGATATGCGACTTGTCCGTCACGAATGGCCGGCGCCGGATCTCCGTCCGCGCGTTAGTGAACTGCGCGACCGCCGCGCGGACGACGGCTTCGCCGGTCTCGCCGGCCGAGTCCGAGACGGCATAAATGACGCAATGGCGGGATGCTTCATCAAACCGATTGCCGTTCATGTCGCCGCACCTTTCCGCATATTACGACCAGACGATTTTCGAGAAATCCGCGACCCGCCGAATGTCGGCCGCGACGGCGGCCAGCGAAGCCAGCCGGTTGGCACGGACCGCCGGATTGTCCGTCATGACCATGACCCGGTCGAAATAAGCGTTGATCGGGTCTTTCAGTTCCGTGAGGACGGCCAGCGCCCCCGCCGCATCGCCGGACGACAGCGCTTCTTCCGCGCGGCCGCTCACGGACCCGCGGGCCTCGTGCAGCTTCCGTTCCGCATCGTCCTCGAACAGCGACGGATCAATCTTCGTCTGCTCGGCTTTCGCCGCCAGATTGCACACCCGGTTGAACGCGTCGACGGCAGCTTTGAAAGACTCGCCCTGCCGAACCGCCTCCGCGACCGCTTCCGCCCGCTTCACCGCAAGCAGCGGATCGTCGAAGCCGGACGCCATGACCGCGTCGGCCACATCGTACCGGATGCCCGCTTCCGACAACGCGTTCCGGACGCGCAGACCGAAGAATTCGTACAGATCGCGCAGAATGTCTTCGCGGCCGCGCTTCAGTCCGCGCTCCTCGTAGACGTCAAGCGCGATGCCGAACAGTTCGCCGAGCTTGAGGCCCAGCCGGTGCGCGATCATCGTCTGCACGATGCCGGCCGCCTGGCGGCGCAGCGCGTACGGATCCTGCGAGCCGGTCGGCACGATGCCGATCGAGAAGCAGCCGACGATCGTATCGATCTTGTCGGCGATGCCGACGACGGCGCCCACAAGCCCTTCGGCCGGCTCGTCGCCCGCATGGCGCGGACGGTAATGTTCGTTCACCGCGCGGCAGACCGCTTCGCGTTCACCCAGCTTGCGGGCGTAATCTTCTCCCATGATGCCCTGAAGTTCCGGGAATTCATACACCATGGACGTGACGAGGTCGAACTTGCAGATATCCGCCGCGCGGCTGATGTCCGCCCGCGCCGCTTCGTCTTCCGTCACGCAGGAAGCGACGGCGTCCGCCGTCCGCCGGATGCGGCGCACCTTCTCGCCCAGCGTGCCGAGTTCCTCGTGCCAGACGATCGTCTCCAGCTTCGCGAGCGCCTCATTGATCGTGAGCTTCTGGTCTTCTTCATAGAAGAACTTCGCGTCCGAGAGCCGCGCCCGCAGCACCTTCTCGTTGCCCCGCTGCACCAGCTCGATCGAGGTGCTGTCGCCGTTGCGCACCGTGACGAAGTACGGCAGCAGCTTGCCTTCGCGATCCAGCACCGGGAAATACCGCTGGTGTTCGCGCATCGAGGTGATCAGCACTTCCTGCGGAATGTTCAGGAACGCCGGATCGAACGTGCCGAACAGGACGGTCGGGTACTCGACGAGGAACAGCACCTCTTCGAGCAGATCGTCCTTCACCGCGATGTTCCAGCCGCGCTCGGCTTTAAGCGCTTCGATCTGCCGGAGAATTTCCGCCTCGCGCTCCTTGACGTCCGCGATGACGTGCTGCTCCCGCAGCTTGGCCGCATATTCGCCGGGCCTCGCGATAGCCGTCTCGGCGCCGAGGAACCGGTGGCCGCGCGTCACATTGCCGCTCTTCACGCCGGCGATCTCGAGCGGCACGACGGCATCTCCGTACAGCGCCACGATCCACCGGATCGGACGGACGAACCGAAGATCATAGCTGCCCCAGCGCATGCTTTTCGGGAATGTCATCGACGTAATGATCCCTGCAAGTCCTTCCGGCAGCAGCTCGATCGTCGGCGCGCCTTCGCCGCTCTTCAGGGCGTACACGTACTCGACGCCGCCGTTCTCCTTGAAGAAGAGCTGCTCCGGCTGCACGCCCTGGCTGCGGGCGAAACCGAGCGCCGCCTTGCTCCAGCCGCCATTCTCATCCAGCGCAATCTTGCGCGACGGTCCGCGCACTTCTTCGCGGATGTCGGCCTGCTTGCCGGCAACGCCGCGCACGAGCACCGCGACACGGCGCGGCGTCGCATACGCTTCAATGCCTTCATATGCGATGCGCGACGCATCCAGCCAATCGGCCGTCTTCGCCTTCAGTTGATCCATGGCGCCGCGGACGAACCGCGCGGGCACTTCTTCCATTCCGATCTCCAGGAGCAAATCTTCAGCCATTCGGCGTCACCTCCTTCTTCAGCAGCGGGAATCCGAGCCGCTCCCGTTCCGCCAGGTAGACCGCGGCGCATTGCCGGGCCAGATTGCGCACGCGCATGATATAACCCGTCCGCTCCGTCACGCTGATCGCGCCCCGCGCATCCAGCAGGTTGAACGTATGCGAACATTTCAGCGCGTAATCGTAGGCCGGAAATACGAGATTTTGCTCCAGTGCGCGCTTCGCTTCCGCTTCATATTGATTGAACAGGTTGAACAGCATCGGCGTATCCGACACTTCAAAGGTATATTTCGAGTGCTCGTACTCCGGCTGGAGGAACACGTCGCCGTACGTGACGCCGTCGACCCACTCGAGCTCGAAGACGTTTTCCTTGTCCTGAATGTAGGAGGCAAGCCGCTCCAGGCCGTACGTGATCTCGACCGCTACCGGATTCATTTCGAGACCGCCGACCTGCTGGAAATAGGTGAACTGGGTCACTTCCATCCCGTCCAGCCATACTTCCCAGCCGAGCCCCCACGCGCCGAGACCCGGATGTTCCCAGTTGTCTTCGACGAACCGGATGTCGTGATGGCGCGGATCGACGCCGAGCCGTTTCAGGCTTTCCAGGTAAATTTCCTGGATGTTGTCCGGAGACGGTTTCATGATGACCTGGAACTGATGATGCTGATAGAGCCGGTTCGGGTTCTCGCCGTAGCGGCCGTCGGCGGGACGGCGGGAAGGCTCGACGTACGCGACGTTCCACGGCTCCGGACCGATGGACCGGAGGAACGTCATCGGGTTGAGCGTTCCGGCGCCCGTCTCGACATCATACGGGTTGACGACGACACAGCCCTGTTCCGCCCAGAACTGCTGCAGCGTCAGGATGATGCCCTGAAAATTCATGCCATGCACTCCTTCGCTTCGAATGGATTCCATCCGGCGGCCGCGCGGGACGCCGTCGGCATGCGGCCGTGCGGCGGTGCCACGCCAAAAAACTCCCGTCCCTCACGCCCGCATCCGGACGCAGGGACGGGAGCATCTCCCGCGGTTCCACCCTGCTTGGCTGGCCGCTTGCATCAAGCGGACAGCCCGCCTTCATTCGCACCAGGACTCGGGAGCGCCGTTTCGTCCGGCCAGACCGGCCGGGCTTGCACCATCCCCGGCTCGCTTCAAACGCGCCTGATTGCCGACTACTTTCTCCGTCATCGTCCATATTTTCATATTGAGATAATATAGCAGGTTTGCGCATCCGAGTCAATATTTAACCGTGCGGCTCCGCGCCCGCTTCCCCGTCCGGCACCGGCCGGATCGGCGGCTGTCCGAGCGCGTCCAGCGAATCGAGAAAGGCCCGCGACTTCAGCTTGTGCGGCAAGTGCGCGTCGACGAGGGCGCGCATGCCGCGGCGGACGGCCGCCTTCGTCTCCGGACCGACGTTCACTTCGCCGAGCCGCCGGAGATCGACAGCGGCGAACAGCCGCAGCAGCTTGAGCGCCTTGTCTCCGAGCTGCAGCACCTGGTGCCCGCCCGCGCGGCACGCCGGGCAGACCGCGCCGCCGAGCGCCGGCGCGAGCGCGGCAAGCCCCTCCGTCCGGCCGCAGGAGACGCAGCGGTCGAGCACCGGCGCGTAGCCGGCCGCCTGCAGAATCTTCATCTCGTACACATGCGTCGTGATTGCCGCATCCTTTCCGTCTTCCAGCGCAGCCAGACAAGCGATCAGCTGGCTGAAGATCCAGTTCCCCGCTTCCTCGTCCTGCAGGGCCCGGTCCGTCAGTTCCGCAACATACGACGCATGGGCGGCCAGATCGATGTTCTCCCGCAGCTTGTGATGGGAGCGGATGATTTCGCCGCTGCTCAGCGTGCCGAGCCCCGATCCTTTGAAGAAGACGAATTCACCGTATGTAAAAGGAAGGGCAAGCGAGCCGTAGCGGCTCCGCGGCTTGCTGGCGCCGCGGATCAGCACGCCCGTCTTGCCGTGCGTCTCGGTCAGCAGCGTGACGATTTTGCCGCCTTCCCCGTAATCCATCGATCGGATAATGACGCCTTGCACCCGAATCAGCACGCGTCCGCCTCTCCCCCCGCGCCGAACGCCTTCCTCAGTCCGCCATTTCTTCCCAGTTGTCGAGCGAATCCAGCGATTCCGGCGTCGGCTTTTTCTCCCGCTCGCTCAATTCGTCCATCTCCCGGTACAGCAAGAACGCATCCACATCTCCGGTCAACGTGAAGATCTTCCAAGAGAAATCGCGCATGTGAACTTCATCCTTTCTACGCCGCTGAAAGCCGGTCCGCCATCGGACCGCCTTCGGCCAGAAATGCACGCCTCTTGCGAAGATTAGGATGCGACGCCCGGCGGCGCGCTATCCGAGGGAGTTCGGACCAGCGGCGATTCCCGTTTGCCGGGGCCGGCGCCGCACGCTGATGCCGGGAGCCGGGTCAATCGTCCAGCCGGAAGCCGAAATCCCGCAGCACCCGTTCCTGGTTGCGCCAGTCTTTTTTCACTTTCACCCAGAGATCCAGATAGATCCGCGAGCCGAGCAGCGCTTCGATGTCCTGCCGCGCGGCGGCGCCGACTTCCCGCAGCATCGCGCCGTGCTTGCCGATGATGATGCCCTTCTGCGAGTCGCGTTCGACGTAGATGACCGCCCGGATGTACACAACCCCGTTCTCCTGAACGCGCATTTCCTCGGTCGCCACGGCGATCGAGTGCGGCACTTCCTCATAGGTCAGCTGCAAAATTTTCTCGCGGATCAGCTCGGCGCAGATGAACTGCTCGGGGTGGTCCGTCACCTGGTCGGCCGGATAATACATCGGGCCTTCGGGCAGATAGCGGATGATCTGATCAAGCAGCGTTCCCACATTGTTGCCGTTCAGCGCGGAGATCGGCACGACCTCGGCGAAATCGAACAGCTCGCGATATTTCGCAATGGCGGGCAGCAGCGCGTCCGGATGCACCTTGTCGATCTTGTTCATCACGAGGAACACCGGCGTCTTCGTCTTCTTGAGTTTCTCGATGATGAAGCGGTCGCCGCCGCCGAGCTCCTCCGAGACGTCGACGAGGAACAGGATGACGTCGACTTCCGCCAACGCGCTGTCCGCCGACCGGTTCATGAAGTCGCCGAGCTTCGACGTCGGCTTGTGGATGCCCGGTGTGTCGAGGAAGACGATCTGCGCCCGGTCCGACGTGTAGACGCCGTGGATCTTGTTGCGCGTCGTCTGCGGCTTGTCCGACATGATCGCGACCTTCTGGCCGATCAGATGGTTCATCAGCGTCGACTTGCCGACATTCGGCCGGCCGACGATTGCGGCAAAGCCGGAACGAAAGCTCTCGTCCCGCCCGTCCGGGCTGTTCGGTCTGTCCTTGCTCTGCGTGCGTTCACTCACGGGCGATCGCCCCCTTTCCGTGCCCTGTCTTCATCCAGCTGCGCCGATGAGAACGCGCCGGGCAGCAGCTCCGCGACCGTGGTCACCCGCCACGGGCCGCGGATCGTGCCGAGCACGACCGGCATGTCCGGCGCGCACAGCTCGGCGAGCACCTGCCGGCAGGTGCCGCACGGCGTCACCGGCTCGGCCGTATCCGCCGTGACGGCGATCGCGCGGAAGCTGCGCGGCGGCAGGCCGGCCGCGACGGCGCTGAACAGCGCCGTCCGCTCGGCGCAGTTCGTCGGGCCGTAGGCGGCGTTCTCGATATTGCATCCGAAGTGGATGCCGCCTTCCGCATCCAGCAGCGCGGCGCCCACCGCGAAACCGGAATAGGGAATATAGGCGCGGGTCCGCGCTTCGGCTGCCGCTTCAAGCAGGGTCAGCGCTTCCCGCTCGTCGATCAGGGATGATGCGTTACCGCTCATCAGCCGCGGGCTCCTTTCCGTCTGTCAGTGTCACCGTTCGGTTTACGGGATCGTTTCAAGTCTGTCGATGACCGGGCCCGGCAACCCCTGGCCGCCTTACAGCCCGAACAGTTCCTGAAGCTTGTGCCACAGCGGCGGCCCCAGCACGATCAGTCCGGCCGCGGCGGCGAACATCGCTGCGACGAGCACGCCCCCCGCGGCCGCGTCCTTCGCCGCTTTCGCCAGCGGATGGCGTTCCGGGCTGACGAGGTCGACGACGCGCTCCACCGCCGTGTTGACCAGCTCGAGGCTGATCACAAGCCCGCACAGAGCGAGCAGGACAGCCCATTCCACGGGCCGGATATCGAGCCAGATCGCGAGCAGCACGACGGCGGCCGCCGCGATCAGATGGATGCGCATGTTCCGCTCGTTGCGGACGCCCTGCGCAATGCCGCTTGCCGCAAACCTCAGGCTGGCCAGGAAGCGGCGCATTACCGGGTCAGCCCCGCTTGCTGCAAGATCGCTTCCTGCTTCGCGAACATGACCGCCTCTTCCTCCGCGGTCTGATGGTCGTAGCCGAGCAGATGGAGAAACCCGTGCACAAACAGAAAGCCGATTTCCCGCTCCAGCGAATGGCCGTACTCCTCGCTCTGCGCCTTCGCGCGCTCCAGCGAGATGACGATGTCGCCGAGCATGCCGGAAACCGGATCGGATTCTCCTTCTTCCCATTCGTCAAATATAATGTCCGGCTCGTCGCCTTCCTGCATGGCGAACGACAGCACATCGGTCGGCCGGTCGATGCCCCGGTATTCGCGGTTCAATTCATGGATGCGGGCATCGTCGACGAAGGTGAGCGCCACCTCTCCGTCTTCGATGCCCTCCGCCTCGCCGGCGAGCCGGAGCAGCTGCTCCAGCCGCGCGATCCATCCGTCCTGCAGTTCGATTGTCTCCTGTTCATTGCTCCATTCGAGCGTCAGACCCATTTACGCTTTCTCCTTCGGTTTCACATCTTCGGGATATTCAATGCGCGAATGGAAGATGCCGACCACCGTCTCCTTCAGCGTCTGCGCGATCTTGTCCAATTCTTTCAGCGTCAGGTCGCATTCGTTGAACTGGTTGTCATCCAGCCGGCTCTTGATGATCTTGTGGATCATCGACTCGATCTGCTCGATCGTCGGATTGTGCAGCGAGCGGACGGCCGCTTCCACGCAGTCCGCAATGCCGACGATGGCCGCTTCTTTCGATTGCGCTTTCGGTCCGGGATAGCGGAAATCGTCCTCCGTGAAGTCCGGTTCGACGCCGGCCGCCTCCGCCTGTTTGACCGCCTTGTGGTAGAAATATTTCAGCAGCGTCGTGCCGTGATGCTGTTCCGCGATGTCGCGGATCGGCTTCGGAATGTTGTGCGCCTTGAGCATCTCCACACCGTCGCGCGCGTGGGCGATAATGATGGACCGGCTCAGCTTCGGATCGATCGAATCGTGCGGGTTCTCCATATGATTCTGGTTCTCGATGAAATAGCCCGGACGCTTCGTCTTGCCGATGTCGTGATAGAACGAGCCGACGCGGCACAGCAGGCCGTTCGCGCCGATCGCTTCCGCCGCCGCTTCGGACAGGTTGCCGACCATGACGCTGTGGTGATAGGTGCCCGGCGTCTCGGTCAGCAGCTTGCGCAGCAGCGGATGATTCGGGTTCGACAGCTCGATCAGCTTGAGCGCGGACAGAATGCCGAACGACAGCTCGAAGAACGGCATCAGGCCGACGACGAGCACGACGGTGAGCAGCCCGCCGGCGAACGTGCAGGCGGCCGAATAGATGATCTCCATGCGCGGCGGCAGCTCGCCGAACGAGATCAGCGCGAGAACCGCCGCGGTGCCGAACAGGCTGGCCAGCACGCCCGCCTTCAGCAGCGTCGAGCGCTGGCCGGCTTTGTGAACGGCGAATACCGCCGCCAGCGAGGCGACCAGGATGACGAAGCCGAACGTGAAGTCGAAAATCCGCCCGCTCTCCGTATTGAACAAAATGCTGCCCGCAGCCGCGAACACGATGGCCGATACGATCGCGAGGTTGAGGTCGAGCAAGAGCGCGATCAGCACCGGTCCGAGCGCGGCAGGCGCCAGATAGCCGAGGAAGTAGGTGTCCGACGTCTGGATCAGCGCCACGATCGCCATCGCCAGCAGATTCAGCGCGAAGATCATGAGCAGCATGAGCAGCTGCGAGTTGCCGTATTTCGCGTTCGGGCCGTTGCCGGGCAGACCGACATGCTCCAGGTAGCTGTAAATTGCCAGCGCCGACAGCAGCGCGAAAATGACAAGCCCGAAATACGGCCAGATGTTCGTGGAACTCTTGAGCAGCCCCAGACCTTCCAGCCGTTCATAGATTTCCGGCGTGATCGTCTGGCCTTTCCGGACGACGATGTCGCCTTCCTTGATCACGACGGACGGCGTGTTCTCCCGCGCCTGCGCCCGCGCCTTTTCGGTCGCCTGCTGGTCGTAGAACTTGTTCGGCATGATGGCGAAGCGCGCCAGCTCGGCGGCGATTTCCCGGTCGGTGCGGTCGTCGAGGGAACTGGTGTTGATCATTTCGGCCACTTTCGCGCGGGCGGTCTCGGCATCGGTCAGCTGTTCGGACATCAGCCGGCGCACCGCTTCGGCCGCAACCTGGCGGATTCCCTGCAGCCGCTGGCCGGAGAGCAGCGGCAGCTTATAGAACGTCTCCTCCGGAATCGTATAGCGCTGCTCCTTCACGTTGCGCGCCATCTCTTCCAGCAGACCGGGATTGTACGTCTCCGAATCGCGGTTGTCGGCGGCGAACTTGTCGACGAACGCATCGTACCTTGCCGGAATTTCGCGGCGATAGATCTCGACCTTGTTGTCGAACGATACATCTGTGTCCGCGTTGAGCTGTTCCATGCGGGCGACGATCTGGTCGACCAGCGTCTCGTTGCGCAATGCCACGATGGAATATTTCGGCTCCACGCTTTCCGCCGCCTGCTCCTTCGCAAGTTCGGTCGCCCGTTCATCCTCCCATTGCCGGGGAGCGGCAATGTCGCGGGTGCTGACGCTGCCGAGTTCCAGATTGTAAGTCTTCGGAATGAGCCGCGGCGACAGAACGGCGCAAAACAGCAGCACGAACAGAAGCAGCAGCAGCCAGCGAACCGCCGCGCTCTGCTTCCATCCTGCAGGCCGTCCGTGGTCCGAATCCCGGACCGCCGCACCGCTCATACTCATGCGGCATTCCTCCTTTGCTGCCTGGACGGCGCCGTGTAATTCTCCGGCCGGACCCGCCTGCGGTCCGGGAGTCTCCCTGCCTTGCGGCCGGCCGCGCTATCTTCCGGCCGCCTCTTCTTCCGCGCGCGCATACGCCGAGATGATTTGCTGCACAAGCGAATGGCGGACAACGTCCGACTCGGTGAGTTCGACAAAACCGATCTCCTCGATCCCGCCCAGGATGCGCCGGGCTTCGATCAGGCCGGAATGCTTGCCCCGGGGCAGGTCGATCTGCGTCACGTCGCCCGTGATGACCATTTTGGAACCGAAACCGAGCCGAGTGAGGAACATCTTCATCTGTTCGGGCGTCGTGTTCTGCGCTTCGTCGAGAATGATGAACGAATCGTCCAGCGTCCGGCCGCGCATGTAGGCCAGCGGGGCGACCTCGATGATGCCCCGTTCGAACGCTTTCGCCGACTGATCCGGTCCCATGACGTCATGCAGCGCATCGTACAGCGGTCTGAGATATGGATCGACTTTCTCCTGCAGGTCGCCCGGCAGAAAACCGAGATTTTCGCCCGCTTCCACCGCGGGCCGCGTCAGCACGATCCGCTTGACCTTGCCTTCCTTCAGCGCCGCGACCGCGAGGACGACGGCGAGATAGGTTTTCCCCGTGCCGGCCGGTCCGATGCCGAACACGATGTCTTTCTTCCGGATCTCCTGGACGTAGCGGCGCTGGCCGAGCGTCTTGAACTGGATCGGCTTGCCCCGGTACGTCGTCGTGATGGACGTTTTGAACAGATCGAGCAGCTCGTCCGCCTTCAGTTCCCGCGCCAGTTCCAGCGCGTAGGCGAAATCGCGCTCGGAAGGCGTGTAGCCTCCCCGGACAAGCTCCAGCAACACGCTGTAGAGCTGCTCGAGGGCAGCCAGCTCATGCTCCGGACCCGTGATGACAATTTCGGCGTCCCGGGAGCGGATCTCCGCTTCCATCCCGCGCTCGACGAGCCGCAGATACTTGTCCTGCGGACCGAATAAAGCCAGTCCTTCCGCCGCGCTGGCCAGCGGAATTCGGACGGTTCCCGTCTTCTCGTGCAAATCGTCATTCTCCTTGTGGTTGAACTAGCGGCATTTCATCAGTGATCGACTGTTCCACTTCGAACAGTACTTTCATATAAACTTTACCATTCTCGGTCTTTCGATGCAAAATCTTTTCCGCCCGGATCACCGCGTCCGCGCCAGCCTTCCGCAGGATGTCGGCGCGGGCCTGCAGCAGCCCTTCGGCCGCCGCCTCTTCCTCCGTCAACCGCCGCTCCACGAACGTTACTTCCAGCTGCGTCTCCCGGATGCGGCCGATCGGCAGCACGATGCCGCGCCAGGCCGCGTTCTCCTGCCGGAGGACGGACTCGTATTTGGCGAACGGCGGCTCGCCGAACCCGCTGACTTTCAGGCTGCGGTCTCCCAGCACGGCGTGCCAGACCGTGCGCCGCTCGCCCGTATACGTCTTCGCCTTGCGGACCAGCGGCGACGTGATCTCGTATTCGTGCCAGACGAGGCCCCTCACCGTCCCTTCGGCCGGCACATTCACATGCAAACCATCCCCGCCGAGAATGCCGGAAATCAGGACATCGCCCTTTTTCACGCGCTGATTTTTCTTCACGACGGGACGGCCGCGGGTCGCGGTGATGCGGGTGACGACCGCGTCTTCTTTCGCGATCAGATGCCGGGGGCTGAGCAAGGTCCGCGGCTCCGGCTCGGTCGTCTCGACGATGCGGATCGTAACCAGCGTGCCGCGCTTCTCCACGCCGACCCAGGCCGTGCCGGGCAGCGCGGTGTTCAGCCTGCGCGACAATTCTTCGGCTCCCGGAAGACGGAACGACCACTGGAAGACGTGCAACCCTTCCGCCCGCGCCGCCGCCAAAATCTGCTCGTCCGTCAGCCGCTCGTTCCCTTCGATCTCGATGCGCCAGATGAGCGAGGAGAGCAGATAGAGTCCGATGAAAAACAACACGAGCCCCGCCGCGAAGAACTTCCTCCGGCCGATCCGCGCCAATTGAAACGGCAGCCCGCGCTTTCCGACGATCCTGAGCCGACAGCCTGTCCGGCGCAAATGCTGACGCAGCCGGAAAAAGTCGCCCACCGTCACGATGCATTCGATCTCCCCCGGGCTTGTCCGGCGCAAGGCGAGCAATTCGATTCCGTCCCCCGCCGCATCGCTCAGCAGCCGTTCCGTCCCGGAGCCGGCGATGCGGACCGTCACACAGCCGCGCACGGCATGAAACCATGTTACCTTCACCCGTTCCACGCCCCTTATCCGTTGATCGAAACTTGCGTAATGATGCCCTCCACGAACACTTCTTCCGTCCAGATTCCGCGGATGACCAGATCCTTTCCCGACACCTCGAGCTTGCCGTTCGGCAACGCAAGCCGCAGCATGTCCGGCGAGAAATGGAGCACGCCCCGGTGGTTCTCGATATAGAGCTGCCGGTCGCCGATCATCGTAAGGCGCGGCAGATCGAACACGACATCCTGCGGAAGTTCGAGCACCCGGGCTGTCCATTGGCGCAAGCGGTGGTTGATTCGGCGCATGGCGGATCCGCTCCCTCCCTTGTACCTTACAAAACTATGCGGCGGGCTGCGGAAATATGAGGGGAGCGGGGGCCGGAGCAGGGTGTGCGAACGGGCAGATTTTCACCAGCTGCACTTCTGACACACAAAACAAAAACCCCCTTGCTGTTCGGCAAGGGGGTAAAACGTCTCAGCGCCCGATGCGGCGCCGGCCGTGTGGGGAACGCGCGCGCGGCGGGCCGAGAATTTCGGCCCAGAGGACGGCTTGACGCAGTTCCTCCTGTCCGGCGATCGGACGGCCGGACGCCCGCTCCACCTGCAGGGCGGGCGCGACACGGGAAGCGCCGTCAATCGCTGCGGAAGCGGAATCAGCCGCTTCATGGGCTGCTGTCGAGGCTGATGCGCCCGGGGAAGCGGCCGGCGGCGACGGCTCCATGCGGACCGGACGCGGGTCCGCCATCCGCTCCCGCGCCTCCTGCGGCTGCGCGGGCCTCCATTCGCGCGGAAATGCGGGTTCCCCTCCGCCGGCATCCCTGCGTTCCGGACGCCGCGAAAGATCGGTGCGGCCGCGCATTTCGCCGGAACGTCCGGAACCTCGCGGCATCCCCCGCCCGGGCGCCGGCCAGCCGCCGGGACCGCCGCCGAAATCCGGCATCCGGTTACCGCCGCCTTTCCGGCCGGTCCGGCCGAGCATGGAGAACAGGAAGAAAAGCAGAATGATCGTCAGAAACGGGTTATCGAACAGAAACGAGAGGATCGCTTCCATCGTTCACCTCCGCGCCGGCAACCGCCGCATCATGCTTCCTCATCATTGTTCGCCGGTCTGCCGGACTTGCCGATCGAATCGCGCATCAGCGTGTCGGCTTCAATGTTGCGCATGTTCAGCACGTCCATGACGCCGATCTTGCCGCTGCGCAGCGCCTCGGACATCGCACGAGGCACCTCGGCTTCGGATTCGACGACCTTCGCGCGCATCTCGACGACGCGGGCGCGCATCTCCTGCTCGAGCGCAACCGCCATCGCGCGGCGCTCCTCCGCCTTCGCCTGGGCGATCCGCTTGTCGGCTTCCGCTTGCTCCGTCTGAAGCTGCGCGCCGATATTCTTGCCGATGTCCACGTCCGCGATGTCGATCGACAGAATTTCGAACGCCGTGCCGGCGTCGAGCCCCTTGTTCAGCACCGTGCGCGAGATCATGTCCGGGTTCTCGAGCACTTCCTTGTGCGAGTCGGCGGAACCGTTCGTGCTGACGATGCCTTCGCCGACGCGGGCGATGATCGTCTCTTCGCCGGCGCCGCCGACGAGCCGGTCGATGTTCGCACGCACCGTCACCCGCGCACGGACCTTGACCTCAATGCCGTCCTTCGCGACCGCCGAGACGAACGGCGTCTCGATGACGCGCGGGTTGACGCTCATCTGCACCGCCTGCAGCACGTCACGGCCGGCGAGGTCGATCGCCGCCGCCCGCTCGAAGCCGAGCGGAATGTTCGCCCGCTGCGCCGCGATCAGCGCGTTGACGACGCGGTCGACATTGCCGCCGGCGAGGTAATGGCTTTCCAGCTGGTTGATCGTCAGCCCCAACCCGGCTTTCGTCGCCTTGATGAGCGGGTTCACGATCCGGCTCGGCACGACGCGGCGAAGCCGCATGGCGACCAGCGTGATCATGCTGATGCGGACGCCGGACGCCAGCGCCGAGATCCAGAGCATGACCGGAACAAAGCTGAAAAACACGAACAACGCGACAACGACCAATGCCACAACCACGAAAATCGCAATGAGCGAATTCGGATCCATTTTTCCAACCTCCGCGATCCGCGGCCCTGAAGCCGCATGTTATTCGTCTTTCGACTCTTTCACCACGACCCGCAGACCTTCCGCGCGCACCACCCTGACCCGCGCGCCGGGCTCGACAAAGCCGCCTTCCGACACGGCGTCGATCCGCTCGCCGTCGATCAGGACGACGCCCGCCGGCCGGAGCGGCGTCAGCGCGGTGCCCGACTTTCCTGTCAGGTCCGTACGCGCTTCCGTCGACAGATAGCCTTCCTCGGACGTAAGCGATTCACGCAGAATGAATTTGTTCCAGACGCCCCGCTTGCGGAAAATGTAGCCCGCGATCGCAGCCAGCACCGCCGCCGCCCCGAAAGCATAGAGCAGGGTGGTGACGGCGTCGCCGGCATCGTAAGCGGCGGTGGCGATGCCGCCGATGATCGCCGCCCCGCCGAGAATGCCGAGAATCCCGTAGCTCGGCACGAACAGTTCCAGCACGAGCAGGATGATGCCGGCGATGAACAGGGCGACGGACTCCATGCCGGCGAATCCCGCCACGTACTGGCCGAAGAAGTACAGCACCAGCGCCAGAAGGCCGACGATTCCCGGAACGCCGAATCCCGGCACCAGCATCTCGATGACGATGCCGGCGATGCCGATGATCAGAAGCAGCAGCATGACGCCGGGCTGCGTCAGCACCCGGGCGGCCCGTTCGGCAAGCGAAGGGTCGACATGGACGACGGCGCGCTGCTCCAGACCGAGCCATGCGATCACGTCTTCCACCGAATCGGCCAGATGATCGGCATAGCCGACGCGAAGCGCCTCTTCCGCGGTCAGCGTCAGAATGCCGCCCGGGTCCCGGCCGATGCCGGGGATCTCGCCCCGGTAATTCGGGTCGGCCATCGCGGCGGCGATGTTCGGGTCGCGCCCGGACGCTTCCGCCGCGTCCCGCATTTCCGCCGTCCAGGCCGAGATCTGCTTCGGATTGTCCACCAGATTGCCGGCCGCGTCCACCATGGCCGCCGCGCCGATGGAGCTGCCCGGCCGCATGACGATCTGATCCGCGTTGAGCGCGATGTACGCGCCCGCCGAGAACGCCTTGCTCTCCACGAAAGCGGTGACCGGGACCGGGCTTGCGCCAACCAGATCGCCGATGTTCTGCGCGTTCTCCAGCCGGCCTCCGTTCGTGTTGATGACGAGCACGATGCGTTCGGCCCGCGCTTCTTCCGCTTCGCGGAACGCCCGCTTCAGGAACGCCTCGAGCCCGGATTCAATCGTCTGTCGGACCGGGATGACGTAAACAGCCGGACCGGCGCCGCCCGCGCCCGAATCCGCGGCCTGCACTGCGGGGACGATCGCCGCCAGCAGCGCGGCTATCAGCATCAGGGCCGCAGCCGCCGCCCGCAGCCGGATTCTTAAGTTCAACGGTCGCATGCATCTCGCCTCCCTCAAAGTTTAGATTATGCCGTGCGGGCGAAACTTTCGCAGCCGGCGGATTCAACGCTTTCACAGTATGTACCGGATCGCAGCGCCCGAATCGAGTAGGAGGGGGCGGCTAGCCCCCGACCTCTCACACCACCGTACATGCGGGTCCGCATACGGCGGTTCCGTAAGGTTAACAAAGTTCCAGGTAACGAGAAAGCAGACTTTTCAGCCCTTTCGCTTCCCAGTAGGAAGTCGGAAGGGCATTGTTTGTGTTAC